>Ga0160427_10000006_pt1 | contig 269621 bp, 226 predicted proteins | sample SolpanmetagenomL_FD_108194 | JGI IMG/M metagenome (GOLD analysis project Ga0160427, IMG submission 108194) | Solar panel surface microbial communities from Lawrence Berkeley National Laboratory, California, USA - L | ecosystem: Engineered > Built environment > Solar panel > Unclassified ...
AACCAAATCAACCAAATCAACCAAATCAACCAAATCAACCAAATCAACCAAATCAACCAAATCAACCAAATCAACCAAATCAACCAAATCAACCAAATCAACCAAATCAACCAAATCAACCAATCCATATTACACTACATAATAACATGCCAACACCAAGACTAGAATGTCCGAAATGTTCGTCACATAGTTGGCAATCTAATAAATTATCTCCATTGAAAATCAAAGCAGCATATTCAGTATCATCATCATCATCATTATCACCATCATCAGCATTAACGTCAGCATCAACGTCAGCATCAACTTCAACATCACCATTCCCAGCAACATCAACACCATCATACCAATCATACCAATCATCATTTCCATCATCACATAGAAGTCAAAGTCAATATTCAGTCTCTTCACCAACAGACTCAATGATAATAACATCAAAACATGAACCAACCTCATATCTTTATGATCTTGACTTGATCTCAATATGGAAGAACAATCAGAATGATGGATTATTTGCAAGTATATTTGCTTTGTTGGAATGTATCGTGCGAGATTATAAATTACAAACATTACGGAATCATAACAGAGCCCAAAAAATATATGATACAATCTTTACTTCGAAAGGAGATAGATACAATAATCATTCAACAACGACTATCTGGGCTCATTCAGTAGCATCAAGAGAGCCTCGTGAATTGGTCGTTATCGAAAGGCCAAATGATATCAATCAAAAATTAAAAAAAAGACTAGGTTTGTTACTAATTAAATATGGAGTGATGGACCGTTTTGGAAAATTACATGTAAACCCCGACAAATATGCAGAATTGATTGATAGTTTTGATGAAAATTTGAAATTTCCAGCTACATGTGGTGTGAGTGATGAAGAAAAGGCAATATCAAGAGCTGAATGTGCTTTTTATTATAATTCCATCTATTTTGCTTGGGAAGAAGCTAAAATTACAGATGTAGGTAATGAACATATAATTGGTATAAGTGAATGGTTGGAAGATAATTTATCAAGAGGTAAAATTCATTTGCCCGCCATGTTATGATTATGATTATGATTATGAATGTTTTTGTAAAAAAGGAATGTTTTATGTACAATAAATATATATATGTGTACATATATATCAGGCTAATTGACCAGCAAGTCCTATAAATAAAGCTTGAACGGCAAGTTGTATAGTCCACAATCCGACCTTTTTTAACCGTCTACTTCTAGATTTTGTATCGACGATATCTTGTGTGAATGCTTCGTATGTCTGTTTCCAAATCAGTATTGTTATAAAATTGAAGAACATGAATAAATATCTACCTTTATACTCAAATCATCCATCAGCCCAGAATCATATATCGTCCAACTACCATCGAATTCCGATACATTCTTCACGACCTTGCAATTTATCGGTATAAACGTTTTTTTACTATTAATGTACCCGACAATCGGCCTTATTAGTGCGTTATTCACATACGACAAGTCTTTTGTAAACAACGGCACCGCCGCGTGGACATTATTCAACGACAACTTGAGGTCCAAAACCAACTCGTCACTTTGATCAGTGTCATTTTCATCATTCGCAGTGACGGTCTTGGGATTATAGAAGTCCGTCACGACTTTTATCAAATTATCCTTTTCGTCGTCGTTTGTCGGGAAGATAATGTCTGCTGTAATGTCGACGGTTCCGTCATAGATCCAAGAAAACGGACCGACGATTCCGCGGTTCAGATGGTCGATTTTCAACCCGTCGATGCGGAGGATACTGTTCTTCTTCCCCCCGCTGGTACTGTTCGTATGGTGCGATTGTTGTCGCGGATGGATGGTGAAGAGCGAATCGTCAATCGAGCCAGACATGTGATTCGACGCCAACAGGTCGTAAAACAGCCATCGTTTCCGCAACCGCGACAGCTCGCACGAGTAGATACTGACGGAAAACGGACGGAAGTTGTCGGGCTGGTAGATCGTGACCAACAGGTCTTCGAGCTTGAAAGACTCAATCTCGAAATCTCCCGCTTGGTGTTCGTATTTGAACGTTTTCGGATCGACGATGACATTGTCGGTGGTGTTCAAGTACGAGCGGTCTATTATCCCTCGTATTCCTTTTAGAGATACGTTATCCAACAGTCCCTTTCCATTAAACCATTTCGTAAACGACAGCGTGACGTTGACCGTATCGATCGATAAATCATACTGTGTGTAATTCGTATCGTCTTCGTCAGGGACATTACTCTGTCGTTTCAAAGCTGCTTCTACCGCTGCGGTCGTCGAGGATCCCTTGACGAAATTCAATTGATTGCCCGGTCGTTTCGTGATAAAGACGTTGTGGAAGCTGATGACGCCGTCTTTCCATCTGGGCACGATTGCGGATTCAAACACGACTTTTACGCCAGACGACGAGGTGAGGTAATTCCCTACCCATTTCGCTAGCGTTTCTTGTGCAAATACAGTGTTGATTGTGAATATTGCTAGAGAGAAGAATGTCGTGGTGCCGACTATGATCCATATTATGTGACCTAGGAAAAACCATGATACAAATGCGCTTATGTCGTCCGTGTTAAATCTACGTCCACTTCTTATAGAGAACCATTTAAATCTGATACCTAATCTTTGCCAAAATCCTGTAGCTGTTGATAATAATTCTTCTTTTGTAGGTCTCTTGTTTGTTATTATCTTTTTTTCAATTCCTTCTTTTTGTAAAGACGAAACATGTCGTATGAGAGGTCTTGAATTATTGAATTGACCATTGATGATGATATGTCGGTTGAGATTGTTAAATCGACTGTCGAACAACCTTGATGATAGTGGACGTATTACATTACATTGTCGACAGTAAAATCTTTTTACAACAAAACATGTTAAACTAATTACATGTTTGTTCATATTACTGGACAAACAAACATAACCATCTAGTAAATTCATCAAACAACAAATTTTATACAAAGTCAATTCTATAAATAAAGAGAATCACGTGTAGAAAAAATAATATTTTATGACTACATGCTAAAATACACGACTAGGAATAAAACGCCATATAATAGGAGTAGGTGTTTAAGGATACTCTAAGACAAGTCATATTTACTTGCATCCTCATACAAATCAATCAAACAACTAGATGACCATGCTTGAGTCGGGCACTATTGTTCATAAATTAGTATATCATCCCAAAACAATAACAAAAAAGGACCAAATACTTACAGAATCTTGACAATAACTACCATTTTGATTCGTTAATTCTGTAAGTCCTCTCCAAGGTGAATTCTGTATCATATCTCTACATCCAGATAATCTCAAAGTAATTTGTTGAAATACTTCAACCTTTTCTTCCTTTGTCTTTGATTCTTCCAATTTAAATCTTAACAAAGCTCGTAGATAATAACCTCTTGGCCAGATCCATTCAGGACCTTGATGATAATTTCTACCTTTGCTCGTGTTAAAATCCGTACTATCTTCAGAATTAATATAATTAGGTCTATATTCAGAATCATCAGGATCTAATGTCGACATTCCTGTTGGTCCCAACAATTTTTCATCAACAACTGACAATGCTTGTAGAGCATGCTCTTTATTGAATAAATCTGGTGCGACACACATTGTTATGGTAAAGTTTGGTCTTAATTGATATTCTCGGTATAATTTTGATGATCGATAAACATCTTTATAGATTCCACGTTTATTAATGACTGTCGGCACCAAATCATATTTCGAATCTTCTTCTTTTGTTTGCGGAATATAATAACATTTTTCAAAATTGTCTTTGATAAGAATTGACCAATCTTTGAATGTTATAGTTTGATTATCAGAAGACTTTTTCACGCCAGAATATTTATAGTGGCCATCATCATTAAGCTTATTGACCCATTTTAAACAAGAATATAGTAAACCAGTAATTTCAATCGGTGCACCATCACGAGATGTACCAGGTACGCCTTTTGAATTTGCTCTTTCAGATTCACCCATTTTGTCCATCCAAGTACCACAATTATGTTCATTTCCACCAAATATTATCCCATTTGACCAATCAACATTAATATTAATGTTAAATCCTTCATCTTTCATTTGTGAATCTATTGAAGGTCCAGCATTATACTCACGAAATTTCATACCAGATGCATGACGTTGTAAACATTCTTGTATAACATCTTCTATTGTTGATTGTTTTGAATATGCTTTTGCGTCATCATATGGAAACCATTCATCATCATAGGGTAAGAATCTACGTGATACTTTTTCTTTCAAAAAATCAATACCTTCGGGTGACAATTTGATATAATCTTGAAGATTTTCTAGAAAAAACCAAACAGAATCTCTTGAATTATAACGGGGTGATTTACCAGATCCCAATAGATTTGGTATCATACCATGTTTTATCACAGACGCAAATGATAACAAATGTTCACGTGCATCAGTAAAACGACCAGTACACAATAATAAACCTCGCATTGATATAAATATATCACGTCCCCAACATCTTGCCCAATCTGATGCAAAGTGTGGTAATCCAGCAGCCAATGATGGTACTGATTTATTTGGCCACAATGAAGCATTTGACATGTAACCGGTTAATTGTACACTAACCATCGAAAGAGATTTTAAGAAGTTTGAGCCTTTTTGTATGTTTTTAGACATTAATGAGATTGACTTATTATAAGCAGCATCGTAAACTGTTTGTATAATTAGTGCAAAATATCTTGGTAACAAAAATGATGGTAATTTTTTAATTGCATCAAATTTTTCTTTTAACCATGTTGACAGTTTTACTAAATTATTATAATGATCAAATTTGGATGATAACAAGTCCAATCTTTTGACGATATATTCTAATGCCCAAGTACCTTGACGTAAATGTTCACACAAGGGATGACCAATGTCATTATTTGAGATGATATCTTTCACAATACTTTGCCAACCCTGCAAACCACAATACTTCAAAGGTCCATAATTTGGTATATTATAGACCCCATCATCTATCAATTCTCTTTCTTCACCATCACATCTATACAAGATTACATTCAAATCGATATGATTCAATGATGAAAATACTTCTTCAATGCCAGATGTAACATATTTATCCAGTCCATCAGATCTTTCTGCATCAGGTATATAAGTTTCAAATAATGCTATACTTCCTGGTGGAAATTTATCTGGCAAACTTATGATTGAATTATTACCCTCAACTGTAATCTTGATATCCGAAAGATCTTTTATAGATGATGGAAGTCCACGTAATAAAACTTTATCATCGGTTATTGATTTCTTAGTTTCATAACTAGAATCAACTTCTAAATTCCAAGAGCCTAATAGTGAAACTTTTGTTCCCGCCAAAGTTTGTGAAGGAAACCCAGCATTACCATTACCATAACCAGGATAAGCAGTATGAGCTATCAAATAATACCCTTTTCTTGACTGTGGATGTACACGATGTACAGTAATATATTCACCATCATGATGTACATGAGTTTCATCATAACCATCTTTACCCATTATTGTATGTAATTGATTTAATAACCTCTTTATACTACCAATACCAGGACCTTTACCAACATGAAGTTTCAAACCATTTGAATATGGTGAATCGTATAATCTTGTTTCATGGACCAAGTCAATAATCTGTGGATAAATCTCATCATAACCAAATACACTTCCAATACTTGACGAACACATGGCGACTAATGCAGCGTTTGGCAAACTATCTCTTGCATCTCGTCTTTGTGCAGGTGTTTCATTATCATGTGTACAATCCATCAATAAAGCTTGTACTTCTGTTTTGTTGATTTTGTGAATGACTTCTTTTACTGATGTCGTGATTTGTTGTGGTGACGATGACGTATTGAATTCAAAACTGCCAATTGGTTTACCACCATGTTTATGTATTACTCTTGACATTTCTGCCGTTGACCATACTTGCATTGCTTCTCGAATCAAACAGGATAGACCAAGACGTTCAACAAACAAATAATCCATTTTTTCATCACCAGAAAATAGTTCGGCAATAACGACTAATTCTGGTCGAACAGATCTTGCTTGATCAATCATATATTCTGCAAGATGAATTGGTGTTGAATGACAATTATCAATACGAAACCCATGAAAATGTTTTGCCATTAATTTAGTATAGTCAGCCATAAATTCCCATAAAAATGGCGAATCCTCTTTTTTATCACCATATCTTAATTTTACGCAATCACCCCATGGAATGACTTCTCTTCTTAAATACACTCTTGATTTTGGTCCAGCGTTATCTTTTAATGCATCAGCTGCCCATACCCAACCATTATTTACAAGATTCAACGAATCTGGATCATGTTTTGATGTTGTTGAGTTTGAAGGTAATCTTGTAAAATATGATTCAATCAAAGGTGATTCTGAAGTTATAAACCCTAATTTTGGACCATTATCATCAATTCTCATATATTTTATGCGGTTAAATAATTGTTCCAATATTTCTGCCATATCTGAATCATATTCTCGATAATATGAAAGATTTATTTCATTCATAATATCATGAATTGTGTTGTAAGCTGTTGATTCATTTGATTTGTCATATTTACCATGAATTGAATAGATCAATGATGACGATATTTTTGGATTGATAGCACGTCGGAATCTTTCTCCTAATCTATCACCTCCAATCAAGCCTTTTTGAATAATCCAATCAGCTTTTTGTTTCAATGACCAATTAGACGTGTCTATTTTATCCGTAATTTGATTCAACTTCCAATTAGTTATGGCAGATTTACAGTCTTTTTCAACATTACAGACATAAAACTCCCATAGTTTGATATTTGGTATCATGCGTGATTTAATACCATCCATAAGTTTTAGCAAATCATCGACAGAGTTTAATTTTGTAGGAAGACCGTTTTCTTTCAATGTAGAACTAAATTGAAGAAGAGCAGTATCAAGTTCAAAGGCAGATTTTAACCAAGGAGCAGTCAAGAGATTATAACCAGATTCTGGATGTTCTTCTAACCATTTTGAATTATTTGCTGTATGATTCCAAACAACATCTGTCAATGACAATACACCATAATCATTTTCCATCATTGTAATCAACTCTTCCAATTCATTTTCACCTTTTGGAAATACCAATTTATCAAAAGTATGTTGATCGTATATACTGTAAGGTGAATTGGAATCTCCTCTCATCATCAATGGTGTAAAATGTATCATGTTGTAACCTCTTTCCGAAATACCAGCAATGTGTCTACTAAAATCTACTGGAAATTTTCCCATAAACTTTGACAAACATGATATTATTGATAAAGATGTTAAAGGTAAAGTTGATTTTTGAATAGTAATGTGAGGCATGACATCAATATACCATAGTCTGGTTTTGGATGGTGGAGGTACATCTCCAGTCGAGTGAAACAATTTAGGTAGTGGTGTGAAAGTAAGATAATAGGCAAATGCACCAGCATGGGGTATATCAACATCAATCTCGATAGGTTGGTGAAAATTAGGTTCCAATCTATTTGATATGATTAGTACTATATTGTCATAAGTATTCATTATGAACTTACTTGAATGAACGAAAAGATTGACGATCAAAAGGTCTACCTTTTTCTGGTATATTTATCCATAAAGTTCCTTGTCTACAAACAGAGCTTGTACCTTCAATTTGAAATCGAAGTTTATAATTCGAATGTGTGACAGGTGGTAAATAAATATATTCACCTCCAATTCCAGGTGATCCATCGTCTTTTAGAGGTAGAAGATGAACATCCTGTGTATGTTGCGAGGCTGGTGTCATTTTGTGTTATAAGTAATTGATATTGATTAATGTTGATTAGGTCGATGCTAAGAGAATAAAATGAATGTATGATATAAATCAAGAGAGATTCAAATAGTTCCAATATTCATCATTATTCCATGCCAATCCAGGTAGGCGCGAGGGTATTTATTAATTTCTCTGAAGGAGCAGGTACAATCGAGAAATTTGTTGAATTGAGTTTTAAAAATCTATGACGTCGAGGTTATTTTTAGAAAAAAGAAGGGGTTGGTTGAACGTCATAGCTTTTGTTCTCTTTCTAGAATTTCTATGAGATTATATTTTAAAATAGTTAAATACCATCTAGCAACTAACATGGTGAAAAAATGTATAAAAATGGTTGTCATAATAAACATTTATTCATTATTGTTTTCAAGAAGGTTAGGTATATCCTTTGGTTGATTGTTACCTTTGAGAATATCTATAAATAGAAAAATTATTGTTAGTGAACATTGTTACCGTGAATAAAGGAAAATGGTGATTAAACATACTGTAGACTGCAGTAAACAATGGAAATTCCTTTTCAGAATTTCTTGCTTTCAAAAAAGAATTAACTTCATATGCTGTACTTGTACCTTGCAATTTCTGTCCATTCAATTCTTGATCTTCAATTTCATTGATTGATTTGTTTTGTAATATTGATAATTTTGCACATCTGAAATTTCTCCCACCACTACAACTCGTTATGATATCTGCTACACCACAGCTTTCTTCCATAAATGTAGATGTGTTTATTTTATCTTGGAAGAATAATTTACCAAATTTTACTTCCTCCATCAAACCAACCCTCATAATGGCAGCTTTTGCATTATCACCCCATCCTAAGCCATCTACCCATCCTGCTGCTAGAGCAATTATGTTCTTTAATGCTCCACCTAATGAGACACTGATAATGTCGTCAACAACACGTACATGGAAATAATTTCTATGAAATAATTTTTTGATATTTTTATGATCCAACGTTGGTAATTCGTTATGATTATTGTTGTTATCGCTGTCATTATATCCTATTGTAGTTTCTGACCATTTTTCCAATGCAACTTCTGATGCAATATTTGCTCCTGATAATGCACCACAATATATATTTAATCTTTCGCTAATTGATTCTGAAAACAACTTTATACCTTTATTTGATACTTCTACACCTTTTATACAACTTATACCTTTTGAATATGGTAATATTTTACCTTTTAATTGGTCGCATATTTTTGAGATAAACTGATGGGGTAGATTAAATATCAAGATTGTTGCATCTTTTACTGTATCTTCTATTGAAGGATTTGCATGTATATTTGAGGGTAATTTGATACCAGGTAAATATTTCATGTTTTCTTTATAATTATTGATTATTGTTGTCAAATTTTGTGGTTCATTGTTGATGTAATTTGGATTATCTTTTGGTATCACAACCTTTTCTTCATATACCCACATTTCAATGTCTTTTTCAAATATATTATTATGTTCGACTGTATTTTCTGCTATAACTTTTGCGATTGTCGTTCCCCTGTATTAATGATTTATGTCAGAGTCTTTGAGTGAAGAAAATAAAGAATGATCTTGTTACCAATTTCCTGAGCCTATCACAGCAACTTTATGCTTCTTTGTAGACATGGTACTAATATAATATCTATCTCTATGATTAACAAACGGTCTGCCGTGCACTATATTTCTCTGGAAGACAAATTTATAAAACCGTGACATACGAAGTAATGTTTTACGCGGCTTGACTGTTAGTTTTAAAAATTACATCATTTGTTTTTAATTTTCTTGATAAAGAACAATTATTTCATTATGAACACTTTGCTATTACTGTAGCTACTAATTACATGAACAGGAATCCCGCTTAGAAAAAAAAATGACGATTCTTCTCCTTTGATCTGATTATATAATAAGGATGAAACAAGTTATCGTAGTCTTTATAATAATCCAATAAAGGTTAAAAACACAATAACGAGTCCGTATTCCTTTTGGTTGAAAATGATAGCAGCACCTCCAGTTGTTGTTGTAGTTGTTGAACCGGCAGAAGACGATGACTTTGAATCACCCGATTGTGATGCTGCTGTTGTAGTAGCAGCAGTAGTAGACGAGGCCGAACTTGATGTTGTTGCAGTACAAGAACTAACCGCTGAAGAACCACATACATATGAACTTGCACATGCCGTTACACCTGCATTATTTCCAGCTTGAGCTTGGGACGAAACACATGCTGCTTTATTGTATTGACAAATGTTCCACGGCAATGTATCTTGATAATTAAATAAGTTTGGAGTATTACCAGTACAAGTACAATTATAGACCAAAGTATTCTAATATGAAAATATTAGTTGATGGTAAACATATCGTAACAAGACACTTACAGGATCACAACTATCCATGACAAAACTACCACAGCATAAAGCTTTACAAGAATCACGTTCTGCATTACACCAAGCAGCTCTCAGAGTGGGAGCAACTGCGTTTACGTCAGCTAATGATGTCGCTGCATTTGATGTATTATTTTGTGCCACAACACTTGATAAAGTGAAGGCGGTGAGGACTAGAAGTGAAGAATACATTCTCGCTATAATTATAGTAGACGTGTATGGGTTTCTATCTCCAATGAACTTTTATTGATATAATATGTATGATGAATGGTAAAAAAAGAAGATGGACGTGAGTATGAAGGAAGGGTGTTTGATGAAATGAAAAAAAGCAAAACACTACGAATCCAATTCGGGTAAAGTACGACCCCCGCAGAAACAGTTCACGAGAAAGATTAAAAATACAACCTGCCTTGGTAACGAAATGACGACACGTGATGGTCGTGACTATATATAACTTACTGTTATCGATATTTCATCTCGTATTCAGAACGCAATTTAATGTAAACAACCTTTTAGAAATATATGTTGCAACACAAAGAGATCTATTAAATATAAATTATACAAACGTTTGTAGATTCTTTAGTTCTCAAGCCATTAAGATCATGTTATTGTAAGTCATGGCCATAAAGAGTGTCGCAGATTGTTGTTTACTGCTTTCTGCCAAGACTTGTGTTATCGAAATGACGTCGTTTTATAAACTCTCGCGCATGTCATACTGAATAACCGTGGTTGTTGATTAACATAAGAATATGATTACATGATGAGTCGTTTGACAACAATCTCTACCTGCCAATTGAATCAATGGTCACTTGATTTTGACGGTAATCAAGCAAGAATTATCAAAGCAATCAATCAAGCTAAAAAAGATGGGTCAAAATTAATTCTAACTCCAGAATTATGTATACCCGGTTATGGTTTATTGGATCATTTTCTTGAACTAGATGTATTTAATCATTCATGGGAAGTTGTCGCTGAAATTATCAAGGATCCGTCATGTCAAGATATAATTATAGATCTAGGATTGCCTGTTCAACATCGAGGCAATCCATTCAATTCGAGAGTTATTATATTGAATAAAAAGATATTAGGTATTAGACCAAAAATTTGGTTATGCAATGATGGAAATTATAGAGAAATGCGTTATTTTACTGCCTGGAAAAGATATAATGTCGAAACCTATCAATTACCTAATATAATTCAAGAGATAACTGGTCAAACAACAACACCTATCGGCGAAATTATATTTGATACTTTAGATACATCATTTACTACAGAAACATGTGAAGAATTATGGACACCCGACTCACCACATTCACAATATACTTTACAAGGAGTTGAAATTATTTTAAATTCTAGCGGCAGTCATCATGAATTACGTAAATTGGATACAAGAATTAATTTGATAATAGAAGCAACAGTAAAATCTGGGGGAGTATATCTATATTCTAATCAAAGAGGATGTGATGGAGACCGTCTTTACTATGATGGATCGTCTTTAATTTTAAACAATGGCAAAGTTCTAAAACAAGGATCACAATTCAATTTAAAAGATGTAGAAGTTTTGACAGCAACGATGAATCTGGATGATATATGGTCAGCAAGATCATCTAGAAGTCGTGGAGCACAATCAATGGAGTCTCATAAATTTCAACGTGTATCTATAGATTTCAATCTTACTTCAAATATTATGAGAGCTACTACTTTACCAATCAAGGTGCAGTATCATAAGCCAGAAGAAGAAATAGCATATGGACCTGCAGCGTGGTTATGGGATTACTTACGTAGATCAAAGTGTCCTGGATTCTTTGTACCTCTTAGTGGTGGTATAGATTCTTGTGCTACTGCAATTATTGTATACTCCATGTGTAGAATGGTGATTCAAGAAATCAACGAAAAAAACGATGATGTTATTAGTGATGTAAAAAGATTAGTGAGATCAGATAATATTAATGACATGACAGCTGAACGATTATGTAATAAAATATTTTACACATGTTATATGGGTATGAAAGATCAATCAAGTCCTGAAACAAGATTAAGAGCAAAAGAATTATCAAAATCAATAGGATCAAATCATATCGATATGAATATTGATCCAGTATATCAATCTATAAAATTGTTAATAAGTCAGACATTAGCATTCGAACCAAAATTTAAAATTCATGGTGGATCTCATGAAGAGAACATTGCCTTGCAAAACTTTCAGAGTAGATCTAGAATGATATTATCATATGCTTTTGGTCAATTATTACCTACAATTGACGGTAAAAACAAAGGAAGTTTATTAATCTTAGGATCTGCAAATGTGGATGAATGTCTAAGAGGATATTTGACAAAATATGACTGTAGTAGTGCTGATATAAATCCTATTGGTGGTATAAGTAAAATAGATCTGAAAAGTTTTATAGTATGGTCCAAAGAATCATTTCAATTACCTATATTAAAGCAGTTTATAGATGCTATACCAACGGCAGAATTAGAACCGATAACAAGCAATTATATTCAATCAGATGAAAAGGACATGGGTATGACATATGAAGAATTAAATATTTATGGAAGATTGAGAAAAATAAATAAATTGGGATTATATTCAATGTGGAAAAAATTAACTATAGATTGGAGGGATGATTATTCACCAAGACAAATATATGAGAAAGTTTCAACATTCATGTAGTATGTTACCAAACTTGGATGACAGACCTTTGGTAGAATTAATCTGTCATTAGTTACTATGCTATAAATAGACATAAGATGACAACAATAGTAAGTTTTGATAACCTTGAAAGAATGATATAAATCTAACATTAGCATAATAATTAGACACCATCATATTATGCAGAACAATGTAGGGGATCCCAGATTTAATTGCCACCATATTCCAAATCATTGACATGCTTTTTTGTAGATTCTCCAGATGATAATCGATATGATTTAAGGTATGATTATCATTTACCTCTTTTTCCGGATAATAATCTGTCATTAATTATAACTATTAGACCTTTTCTATATCCAAAATTAACATTCGCTCAACGTAAGATCGAAAATGAATTACGTTTAATGGAAGAAGGTAATATTAAATAAAATAGTCACTACTCTTCCCAAAATATATATGAATATTATTCAATGATGAACTCTTCTTATATTGAAATTATTAACACTGGGAAACCCTGCTGATTTAGTGTCTGACTACTGTGTATTTGCATGACCTATGACATTTCTTCTATTCCTATTAAATTAACGAAAAATCGTGATTGAAAGTGCTCTCCTTTCTACAATTTTATGATGATTTACTATAATGATGATGAAAAAAGTTAATGTCTGTACTTATTTCGTGAGAGATATGATGTAATGGAAAACATGTATGAATCATGAATTCGGAATGCATCTGTTTTGTTGGGATAGATTTTTCTTCCATCTAGGCAGAGTGGCTGAAAGAAGTCGAAATCTTTACGCCAAAGTTTTACTATACAATTCATAGAAGTATTTGTTTTGTACCGTACATTGAAAACTCCTAGCGCACGGACCAATCGTGTCTCGCATAGTTCGCCCCAGAACACGCTCCATACGTACTGAGATAATAAAGTTGTCAATCGTGTCACGGTCATTATTCAAAATACATTCTTGTTATATATGTTATTATATCTTTCTATTGTCATAATTCATCTATATTTTACTCCCATTTCACAAACATAACGGAAGGATTATCAAACTTAGCATACTGTCACAAAAGGGAGATTTTTTACGTTCACCTATACGACAGTCGTGAAATGTTAAGGATATATCTTTGAAATACAGTAGAATATAACAATATTAACCTTATCAACCATCTTGAAATATGAGAAGATAGTCTCATGTCATCAAATGATTACCGTACAAGACGATTCTTCGAAACAAACTCGGACTCGACTTATATGTCAAGAAATAGGATATCACCGGAAGATCCGGCTGATCTGAGCGAATATCGTACAAGTTTCCGTGCTGCGCCATCGTATAATATAAATGGAACATATAATATAAATGGAACCTCAACATATAATCTAAATCAATCACCATCATATAATTCAAACGGAACATCATCATATAATTTAAACGGACCATCTCAAAGAAATATAAAAGACTTAGTATCACGTTATAATCAAAATGATGGATTTAGTGATGATCAACAGCAACAACAGCAACAACGACAACCAGAAGAAAGAAGACGCAGACCTGTAACAGATCAAAATCGTTCAACAAGAGTAACAAAAGTTAGATCACCTATTAAATCGAATACAAGATCGGGTCGGTCATCCAATCGTCGGGCAGATTCTACTAGCGATAGAGAGGTAGATTCTCTTCAGTCATTCGAATCAAATGACCGATATGTCACAAGATCTACAAGTCAAGACTCTCGTGTATCATTAAGAAACACTCCACAACTCAAATTATATACTGATTCGGATCTTCTTAAACAAAAGAAAAAGGAATATCATGGTAGAAGTCAATCTGATGTCAATATCGGTATTGACGGAAATAATAACAATAATAATAGTAATAATAAAAGAGATAGACATTCAAGATCATGGAGTGAACAAACAATATTACAGCAAAATGATATGCCAGCAAGAATCCCTATAAAACCACTTTCAAATAATAATTATGCATCTAGAAGAGCTACATCTTTACCAAGATCACCAACACTAGACTTTAACAAATCTAGATCACAAACACCTGAACGTAAAAAATTGAGATTGACAGAAACAATCGATCCATCTGATCGAGGTCGTCAACAAAATCCTAGGATACAAAACAATTCACAAAGGTCATCTCCAATTCGAGCTCGACCAAAAGGTTCATCAACGTCCCAAACTCGAACAAAAGGACCATCCTCAAATACAGCATCTTCAAGAGTTAAAACTCTTGATAAATCTAAAGTTGACGATAATAGATCACGTAAAAAGATATCAGAAATTGGTAACGTTGATTTTGCAGAACGTAGAGCTAAAATTGCTCGTGCTATAAATCAAAATAAAGACGATTCACCAAGATCTGATTATATGAGCTCATCAGATGATACAATCAAAATCGAAATAACAAATGATTCAAGCCAAAATGAAATATTACTTACACCATTGAACTTACCTAAACAAGATAATAATAATACATTATTTTCAAATATAGTAAATTTTAGATCACCAAATACACCTGCAACTTCGAGTACAACAAATGTAACACCCGAAGCAAGTAAAACTTTTAATCTTTATCCACCCCCTAGATCTGTAAACAGACCATCATCGTCATCATCAACGGCACAAAATTCACCAATTAGTTATCGTATCGAAACACCAAAAACTCCATCATCAATATCATCAGAAGATATTTCACCTAAATTATTACCCGAGAAAATTCCTGTCAAGAATAAAAGAGATGATATTAAAAGAGATGATCTTGAAAGATATGATGTTAAAGGATATGATGTTAAAAGGGATGATGATAAAAGAGATGATAAGAAAAGAGATAGTAATAAAAGAGAAAGTAATAAAAGAGATAGTAATAAAAGAGATAGTAATAAAAGAGATAATAATAAAAGCGATAATAATAAAAGAGTTAATGATACAAGAGATGCTTATGAACAAGAGGATATATCTGAACCACATACTCCTACAACGCTAGATGATATTATGTCAAACGATCATGATACAACACCAAGGAATAATTATAATCCTCAAGTTGATGAATTAACGAGTGATACAAATAAGAATTTTATACAAAAAATGATATCAGATTATGAAAGAACAGGACAAGTTGATAAAAAAACAATTGAAATGTTAAAACGTAATGGATTTAATGATGATAATAACAATGGTAATGATGAGGCTGGAACAATACAAGTGATATTTGATAATAGATCACCTATATCACCAGAAGATGACCAAATGACTTTACCACATTTTGAATTTGAAAGACCATCTCCTGTAAGAGATGAATCATTCAAGAATTTGACAGGAGCATCATTTGCAGGATTAAGACCAGATTTTGAAGATTTTAATCCAAATGGTATTATAGATGATGATTCATTAACTCCACCTCCAATATCACGTAAGATTAGAGTCAAAAGTGGTGGATTTTCAAACGACAATTTACCAAAACCACCACCAAAGGACGATAAATTTCGTTATAGTACTTCTTCAATCAAAAATTCTACAGATTATCAACAAGTATCTTCCGCAACAATTCAAGCCAAACAATTACTGGAAACTAGTAATATACCTATAACATTACCACGACGTTCGAGCGAACCCTTGTCACCTATAAAAATTAGACCTTTGACAATCTCATTCCAATCAGAGACAGATACAAATTCTGACAAGAGCTCTAACCTTGAAAATGAAGAAAGTCGTAGATTGAATAAAAGACGTAATGTTATTAAAGAACTGATCGATACAGAATATATTTATTATCAAGATATGAAGATAATTGAAGATATATATAAAGCAACAGTTGGTGATCGTATAAGTGTTGAAGATAAGAAAATAATATTCAATAATTCGAATGAAATTGAATCACTTTCTTTGGAATTTTATGATTCTATCAGAAAATCTGCATCACCATTCTATGTACCACAGAAATCTTCAAGATGGCAAAAGATTAATAAAAACACATTATCAGACTCTAATATAATAGACGACGAAGGGATGAGTACAACTTTGGGTGTTGTATTCTTAAACTATCTACCACGTATGGAAAAGGTTTATGGACAATATCTCAAGAATTATGAACAAGCTAATAAAAAATTGACATTTATAAAATCAGATCAAATAGTATCACAATGGTTAAAAGCTTGTCACGCAAATGCGAATGATATGACAACAGCATGGGATTTGGATTCTTTATTAGTAAAACCTGTTCAACGTATATTGAAATATCCTTTGTTGCTTCAACAATTATTATCATCAACGCCTGATAATCATCCAGATCTATCAAACTTGAATCAAGCATTAAAAGAATCAATTTCAATATCATATAGAATAAATGAAGCCAAAAAGAGAGTAGATTTGATTGAAACATTTGTTCATCATCGTAAAAGAAAAGAATCAGATGTTAAACTAAATTTAGCAAAAGCATTTGGCATATCATCATCAACGTCAAAAAGTCAGATAATAAATAGTTTCAAGGATGATGAATATGAAGAAATTGTCAGTAAATTTCATGGACATCATGTTAGATTACAAGTTGTCATGAGAGAAATACAATCATCATTGCTAGAAATTGATACAGTTATAGAAAGGTTTAATTCATTGTCAGGATCATTAGAATCATTTATAGATGGTGGAGGACATTATTATCCGGAACTGGAATCAAAATGGAAAAAGTTTATTATTGGATTGAGAGACTTGTCAATAGCAGTATTACCAGAACATAAGCTATCAATACAAAAACGAATTATAGACCCATTGATTACTTTACGGACATTATATGAAAATCCACAGAATATTATCACAAAAAGGAAAAAGTTGTTACCTGATCATATAAAATTTCTACAATCTGGACAATCGAAAAAATCTTCAGAATCTTTTATGATATTAAATGATCAATTAAAGAATGATTTACCAAGACTATATTATCTAACAACAAAATTGATCAAAGAGTGTTTAATATGTTATAATGATATACAACTAAAATGGTTATGGATATGGAAATTAAAGATAAGTATAGTACTTGAAAACTTTCCAAATACAACAGAACAGATTATACCAGAATTTTATGAGTTATATGATATGATATCGTTACAATTTGATAATTTGAATATTTGTAATGGTTCCTTGTTAGTTATGAGTAGGAATATGATGGAATATACAGCATCAAGAACAACACCTGTTATAAGTCGTACACAATCAATGACTTCGGAAGACTTTTCACCTTTGATAGATAATCATTCAGAAAGGAGTTTTTCAACCTCCTTGGTTACTAGAAGTCGTGCTACTTCCTTGAATCAAAATAACAATAATAACATGAGATCACCATCAATTTCTAATTCAATAAATAATAATAATTATACTAATAATAATAATAATAACAATAATGGTCCATCTATTTCAACAAAAAGAATATCATATACAGCTGGTATTCCTGTCAACGAGAATCAATTCATTTCACAACAACAATTACAAATTCAACAAGCTTTAAATAATGCATCAAGTAATAATAACAATAATTACAATAATCATACCAATAATAACAATAACAAGAAATTACAATCATCCATTTCTCTATCGACAATAGGAAATCAATTTGATAATCAAAAATCTATAGTCAATCAACAAAGATTGTTCAATCCAACTACATCTACAAGTTTGACAAATCTTTCCTCATCAGAAGCAAACTACTTTGATAATAATAATAAACAATTAAAGACATTATTTATTGCAGCTTCATTATTTGAATTTAATATCGATAGGACAAGATTAGAATCAGGTTATCCTTATTTGACATATGTTCAAGGTGAAGTATTTGATGTCGTTTCACAAAAAGGTGAATTATGGTTGGCTAGAAATCAAGATGATATAGAAAAACAACTTGGTTGGATATGGGAACAACATTTTGTTATATTAGGACGTGATTGATGTGTATATACAGTAACTTATAACCATTTGTTATAAATATTTAAGATGATGAATAAATGATGAATTGATTTTGTGATGTCATGTTTCTTTTTATTCTTTCTATTTATTTTTCCATTCAACTACTACTTCTTTCATAGAACAGTCCTTTGTTATTGGTATAAACAATGGACACAAATATAATACAATCACCATCCCTCTTACACGTCCTATCTACAGCAACCCAATCTCGAGAAATAACTCTCCAACTCCTATCCCTTCTCCAATCCGACCCCAACATCTCTTCCTCCGCCAAACTTTCCAAAAACCTCCTCTCGTCACTCTCCCTCCTACGCGCACGATACCGTACAGCCGTCCTTTTTTCACGAGACAATAAATCCCAAACGACCCTCTCAAAGAACGAAATCGACACTCTACAGCTAAACTTGCAAAACCTCGTATACGAACAAAAACACCTCCGTGGTGAAATCGCCGACTGTCAAGACTTTCAACACCGCTACACCAGCCTCGGTCTGATCTCCGAGCAAGAATTTCTAGAAAAAATCGACACGAAAGAGGCGGTAGGGGACGGGCATGGATTGATGGTTTTGCGCATCGAGGATGAATTACACGAACGAAAACGATTATTGAAGATCCGAAACGGGCTGGTGGAGAGGAAAATGGAATTGGTGAAAAGGAATTTAAAACGAAAGGAAGAGCTGGAAGGACTGGATAAAGATGTTCAGCATTGGTTGGATGGGGCGAAGAAGGTGGAAAAAACAATCGAGGAGTATTTTAATAAATGACTTTTATTCTAAAAAATGTGATTTGAAGAGGGAATGAGGGTTTTTATGATTGATTGACGAGGTATGAAATTATTTCAAACGACATTATTTGCTGGGATTGGATATGGGAAGATATAAAATATATAGTATTTCATCAGATGGATATGATGATACAGCAATCTCTCTCCACAAATCGTGACGATAGATCTGAAGAATTGATGGGGTACGGTATATGGAGAAGAAAACATGCAAGAGCTGAGTCGATGATCAAATGTAAAAAGATTGTTATGGATAGTTGTATTCAAAACCAAATGACTATCATATCATAATATTGATTTATATGATATTATAACACAAACTATGGTAATTCATTGACAACCTTTTCTTTACTAGTATTGTCATTGATACCGACTTTATTCAAAGTAGAATTTGCCGCATCCATAGCCGATTGATGTAATGAAGTCGTTGATTGATGACCAGATATAGAGCTTACAGAATTGGAATGATGATGTTCCTCGGTCCATTGTTTTGGTGGTGGATATACTTTATGTAACCAACCATGTTTATCTTCATAATCACCCATTTGGATGGCTTTTAATCTTTTCAACAACAAATCAGTGATTGGACCGATTTCATCACTACCGTTTCTATATTTAATTTCCTTTTTACCGTGTGTGATACTTTTAATAGGCACCAAAGCAGCAGCGGTACCAGCCGCCATGACTTCTTGAAAATCTCCCAATTCTTCAACTCTGATTTTTCTTCTTGTGACATCCCAACCAAGATCTTCTGCAATTGTACAAATACTCGCAGCTGTGATGGACTCTATAACGTTTTTACTATCTGGTATGATTAATTCTGGATCGTCGTCTTCTTCTGGATCTTTGATTACACCAATAAAAGCAGATGTGGAAAATTCGTCAATTTCCGTTCTTGTTTGACTGTCGAGATGTAATGTTATTCCATAGCCATCTAGTTTTGCTTGTTCACTATATCTCAAGACAGGTGCGTAGTTTCCACCAACTTTTGCAGATCCCGTACCTCTTGGTGCTGCTCTGTCGAAATTATCCAAGATTAAAGCTTTGACAGGATCACTACCATGATAAACTCCTGTAGGTGTAACGAATACAGCAAATGTATATTCTTCTGGTACATTCAGACCTAATTGTGGACTCGATCCAAATAACAAAGGTCTGATATATAATGCCGCACCTGTATCATGAGGAGGAACCCACGAGGCATTCATACTGACGGCCAATTGAACACATTCCAAAAACAAATGTTCATCGACGGGTTCGATCGATACACATCTTGCAGAATGTTGCATTCTTTCCGCGTTCATATCCGGTCTGAAGATTGATATTTCTTTATCTCCGACGTGTCGAAAAGCTTTTAATCCTTCGTAACATTGCATACCATAATTTAATGCAGGACTCATTCCATGTAAATGGAAATGTGGACTCGCAACAAACTTTGGTGCGGACCATTTCTTAGTTGATCTTGACCATGTTGATTCGACATGTCCTTTTACATCTCTAAAATTATAAAATCTATTAGTACCGAATCAATAGTAATACTATAATTTTATAACATACCTGACTTTGAAACCAATGTCTGTATCAATCAAAGATGCATCTGGTGGTGGAGGAAATTCTGCCATTGGATTTAATATGATACCAAAGGATAGAAATGAGTCACTTGAAGAAAAAGAAAGTTGGTCGGGGAGAGGGTCACAATTATATTAAAAATAATTTTAAAGTTGAATACCCCGTCATTTCTAAAAATAGAGCTTGACACGACCTCTTTAATTATAAAGGTATTCTCACACCCAATCCAACACTTCCTGTTTCGAAGCATTCGACAGCTCCACTGCCAAGACACTCATTTAATATAAATTCAAATGTTAGACCATAATAGTCTTTCCATTTCTTTGTCCTACCTGGTAAAATAACCCCTGTCCAATCTCCACGTATTCTCTTGGCGTTGTCATTTACTGTTGGTGTATTTCCATCCCACCTTTCCCTTAATAAATCTTTTAGTCCTTCTTTATATTTTGGTGACATTTTTATTATCAACGATAATAAATATTGTTTAGCTTCTGTTATTAATTTCAAGTATATACCTGTATTAGGTAATGAAAATGTTAATAGATTTCCTTTTATTTTTATTTTATTATCGTCATTTGTTGTTAATGAATTGGATATGTTTCCATGTAATTGTATAACATTTTGGCCACCAACTGCTTCGATAGAACCTGTTGGTGCAATAATACTATTATCAGCGATTGATTGTCCAGTTTTATTTCTTACATCTATATGATTTGATAATGCACTTGATAATGTTATAAATCCAGATGATACTAATTCTGGTATTTCTTCCCTGTCAAATTGTAAACTATTTATCATCTGACTTTTATTTTCTTTTAATAATGATATATATTTGTTTTGTAGATTTCCTGATAGATTACTATTATGTATGAATTCTATCCAATCATCAGTTTTGATCAATCCATCACCTAATGGCGCTCCACCTTTTCCTCTACCAATTATTGATATTTTTCTTATTATGCCTTGTTGTAATAATGACGCAATTTCTCGATCTGTACTCGTAGTTGATTTACTAATAGCATAGATATGTGCTAATGAAACTAAGGGTGGCAAATTCTTTCGAAAATTCAATATATCTGCGATTTGTTTTGAATTCATTCCTGATAATCTTTCTGGTATATCCATAAACATGATATTTTTAGCATGTTGTATCATTTCTAATATATCACTGGTCGGTACAGATCTTAAAGATGTTATGATTTTAATTTGTGGTAGTTTTTCTGCTTCATCTTCATCCTCATCACTTTCGTCTCGTTTTCTTTTGATTCGTGCATAATTATTGAGCGAAGGTTGACTTTTTTTCTTTAGAAATGGATTTTGTTTGGGTCTTGATTTGAAGGGTGCTTTTGCTCCTGTTGCGCTTATGTTCATTGAGATAATAAATAGATATATGTGACTTGTTATTGTTTAGAAGATACTTTGTATATATCGAATTACGTCATAATTATATCATGTACAAGAGTTAAATTTTAATATCATCTCTCCAATTGAGTTGTGAATGTGAGACCTACATCTATCAACTTTTCAAAAATGGCAAAATCTTTCTTGTCATCCTCAATTTCAACGAAATAGGAAAAAAATGTCGTCCGATTATAACATATTCGACTCACAACAAACAATTCATTATAACAAAACCGAAGAAGATAATCTTGTGGATAGTTTAATAGATTTACGAGCAAATATCGATGAAACTTTAATAAAAGAATCACCACCAAGAGCCAATATCAACGAAAGTTCTCCTCGACCTCTAGGAGAAATTTTAGACGAAGAACCATCACCAAGACCAGTCACTCCTACAGCATTGAGAAGACGTTTATCTGGACAAATTGAAAATCCAAAATATTTTGAAGATTATTACTATAATAACAACAATAGTCCTTTGAGACGTGTAAGTGAGCGTATACCATCACATACGTTGAATGGTGGATCAAGAGAAATAAGCGACAGCATGTCAAACAAGATTGTTTATGAAAAATTCGACGGGATACATCCCGATCAATTACAATCGATTAATAATAACAATGATATTAATCATGACGTTAAGATTGATGAAAAACGACCAAAAAATAATCTCGTCAGTGGTAAATCTGCTGGTGAAGGATGGCATAAATCAGCGTAAGCTCAATCATCCTCTTCAGGTATAATTCACCAGACTAATTGAAATAAATAGTATAAGATGGGCACCATTAAATGTTCCATTACAAAGAAGACTGCAAACTTTAATGGTCTTGATCCATACACTTTCCATCATTGCATTTGTCACATTCTTCTTCTTCTTATGTTCGATTCCTATCATATGGCCACTTATATTACCTTATTTGATCTACATAATCTTTTCACGAGCAGCTATATCAGGAGAGTTGTCATATAGATCAGAAAGGTTACGGAATCTACCTATATGGTCGTTATTCGCATCATATTTCCCTGCTAGATTACATCGTACAACAGTACTACCACCCACGCGTAAATATCTATTCGGATACCATCCTCACGGAATCATATCCCACGGAGCATTCGCAGCGTTCGCGACAGAAGCGTTGGGGTTTTCTCAATTATTTCCGGGGATTAAAAATACTTTGCTGACTTTAGATTCAAACTTCCGCATCCCTTTGTATAGAGATTATGCTCTACGCATGGGACTAGCTAGCGTGTCTAGAGAATCTTGTGAAAATATCCTCTCAAAAGGCGGTATGGATAATGAAGGAATGGGGAGAGCGATTACGATAGTCGTAGGCGGAGCGAGAGAATCTCTAGACGCACAGCCATCTTCTTTGAGATTAGTCTTGAAGAGAAGAAAGGGGTTTATAAAACTGGCGATTCGTACGGGAGCGGATTTAGTACCTGTCCTAGCATTCGGTGAGAATGAATTATACGAACAGATTACTGGAGATGAACATCCTTATCTATTAAAAGGTCAATTGTGGATGAAGAAGATATTGGGATTCACTTTGCCGTTATTTCACGCGAGAGGGATATTCAATTACGATGTCGGAATTATGCCATATAGGAGACCATTAAATATCGTAGTCGGAAAACCAATATTGGTCAACATACAGAAAATACCCGAACAATCATACATTGATGAAATTCACGAAAAATACATTCAGGAATTAGTTAATATCTGGAACGAGTGGAAAGATAATTTTGCGGAATCAGAATTGAAAGAAATGGAAATTGTTGAATGATTGTTGAAAAATATACATTGTACTATTAAATATTCAAAGCTCTTCTTGAAACCTAGTCTCTCTATGACTGTTGATCTTTTTCAATTCGTGATCATCCTCGGCAGTAGTTTCATCGTGGTGATGATTAGTGATGGGTACGACTTCCTTTTCGACACTGATTTCTTTGTCTTCATTTTCTTGACTTGTCGATCCAAACAATTTACCAATACCAGCTGTTATACTTGCCAAAACACCCGCGTTATTATTATTGTTATCATCTTCTTCGATTTTACTGGTGTGATTATTTCCAAGTCCTGTCCCTGGTCTACTATCAATCTCACTCTTTGCATTTTCAAACTGATCTTCATCTTCATTAGTGTTGTTCGCCTCAAGTCTTAATTTCACACTCGACGTTGGTGATGATAATACACTACTATCCGCTACCGAAACACTATCATCCACTACACCATCATGAGTATTTGAATTGACCAAAGTAGGTTTAACCCATAAATTCGACGATGATTCTGCTCGATGTGTTTCAATAGGTCCTGCAACTATAACTTCTTTCTGAGATGGAACAGATGAGGCGATGTCTTCTTTGTTACGTTTTGTAATTCGTTGTACAAGTTTACTTATCTTATTAGAGGATGGCTTTTCTGTTGAAATTTGATTTGCTGTGATTTCCATACTATACGATTGATTGCTTGATGCAAAGGGAACTGATTTGACAGCTCTTGTGGAAGATATATCTCCTACATCTTTTGATGAATTCATATTTGTTTCGGGATTCAAGACAGTCACAGATGATATGGGATCTCTTTCAATTGTATCCTGTTTACCAGCAGATTTTACATCCAAGGATTTTCTTTTCGATAGTCTTTTCTCTTCAGCTTTACGTTCCTTTTCGACATCTAAATTGCACAACATATTAGTAAGAATTCATGTTATTAATTTTAAAGACTTACTTTTTTTATTCTTTTCTAACAATTTGTTTTGTTTTGCTTCGGCTTTCAATTCAACATTCAGTCTTTTCTTCTCCTCTTGTTCGATTCGCATCTCTTCATCTCTTGCTCTTCTTTTCTCAGCATTATCATTAATTTCGTCCAATGTGGATTTCAATCTTGCTGCCGCGATGATTTCAACATCCTTCATATCTACAAATTTGCCTCCTCCGATGTCAGTTTTACCATAGTTTTCAGTTCTAACATTACTATTTGATTGTGCTTTTGCTCTTGCTTTTGTTTCCCATTGTTCCATCATAGCTGGTGAAACTTTGCCTGTATCTGCATAAACCTTTTCATCCATACTTTTCATTTGTAATTGTACTCTTCTTTCAGCTTCTACCATTAATGCTGCTCTGTCTGCTTTTCGATTCTTTTCATCGACTTCTTCCAAATCTTTATTAAACTGTTTCATTTGTAATCGTATCTTTCTGGATCTTAGATCATCGTCGTCAGATTCTGACATTTCATCATTATTATTTTCTGACTTTTTACGCAATGTTGCATTTCTTAATGATAATCTCCGACGCTCTGGTTCATTATTTGTAACTCCCCAATGTTCACGATATTTCATACTGCCATCTGGATCTAATTTTGCAAGACGTTCATCCGCTAATTTCTTTGCTGCAGATTGTAAATTTATATATGCTAATGCTTCTTTTTTGACATCTAATTGAGTTAGAGAGGAATTACGATTCTTTGTCTCTTCTATAGATTGTTGTACGTCATACATTTGTTTAGCAAATGATATAGCAGATGCACGTAATGCATCATTATGTTTCTTTTCCTCAACTTCGATACTGACTGGTGGATTTTCTGTCCACATTTCTTTTGCTATTTTATCACTTAATATCTTATGATCAACGAGAACTTCCTCATTCTGTTCATTCTTTTTGCTCATAGACCTTGACCTGTTTGCTTTTGTTGCTGCACTTAATGCATTTTGTGCAGCATTTGCAGAATCTGGATATGTTGCAGAATTATTGTTGGATGTCGATGACGAATTAGAATCAGATCTTAATCTTATTGATTGTTTTGCCGCTAATAAAGCTTTATTCTTCATATTTGTCGATTCAATATTATCATTTAAAATGCCAGAAGAACCTTTTTTAAACGCGATCGTCGCAGCAGATTGGAAATTAGATGATGCTTGTGATGATGATGTTGGACGCGATTCACTCGATTTGCTTGGAGGTTGCCATGCTGGTGGTGATTTGATATCTTTCGCCGATAACGCAGCCTTTTCAGCAGCTGACGACGAATCAGGTTGCCAAAGTTCAAAATCTTTGTGATCTTTTGACGCTAATTTTGCAGCATTATATGATGATTGCGATGTGATACCGCCAGAACTTGGATAACTTGGTAAATCTTCCGCTCTTGCTTGTTTTAATGATGCAGCTGCGCCTATACATATTGTCTTAGTGACATCAGAAAGCGCTAAATAGTGAATATGACTAACCTTGAGCAGGTAATGGATCTTGTTTTTCTATTATATGCTTTTGTTTCGAAGGACTAGCAGCAAGTAAAGCCGCAGCAGATGCTTCTTCTTGTAGTTTCTTGTCGGGCATACGATGCGCTTTTGGATCTGGGCATGGAACTGTCATGGCTGATGTATGTTATTGTATTGCGACTGTTTCAAAATAAATGCTGTATCAGATAAAGAATGTAATGAGATTGATGATGATGAACAGGGAAATTGTTGGAGTTTTTTGTTACGTCATAATTGAACCGTGCCCGCTTCATGTTTATTTACATTAAACTTTATGATCCGTTGACCGTCATTCAACATTACTGTAAATATGATTATACGATATAGTAACATGGAATGGAAAACAGGTCTGATCTGGTCAAAGATGGACTAGTAGACCCTTTCATCAATGAGAATGAGCAGTATGTCTTACTATTATCCCATAATTATAATCTACCATTAATCTCAGACAAATTAGCCATCAATCTTCAAATGATGTCATAACCAGTCAGACCACACTCCTTAATGACCTTAATTTCCGAGATGTAGGAAAACATCTCTCCGACCTTGATGGTATCAATAAAGGGATTAAATCAAACCTGTTATTCAGAAGTGGAGATATCAATTCTCTTGACACATTAACCTTCCAAAGAATCTTGATTGAAAATGATATAAATACAATCATTGATTTACGGTCAGATTATGAAAGAGTAGAAACACCATTACAAGACACCGGTGATGTTGAAATAGACCGATATACAATAGATCTTACAGGCGGTAGTTTCAAAATTGCGTTATTCAATAAATTAACTTTTGTTAAGAAATGTTCAATATTAGTAACAAAACTTGTTAGAAATGATGACGAAGAAGCTAGAAGAATCATATGTAAAGATGTATTGGCAAATATGACACTTTCAGAATTGGCGGCCATAACTCTTACAAAATCTACAAGTGGAATCGCCCAAATTTTCAAAATCATTTCAGAAAAGAGTGGAAAAGGTGGAATTCTTATACATTGTACTCAAGGAAAAGATAGAACTGGTATTGTTATTTTGTTAATATTTTTGTTATGTGGCATAAAATTGAAATTTTGTGATCAAGATTATATGATTACAAATCATTACCTAAACACTGATCGATGGATTATAAACAATGAATTAGTTAAAGATGAGGAACCACCACGTGCACTAAAAGCAATGGTTACAAATGGGCTTCCATTGCAAGTCTTTGCAAAATGTGAAAACGGGTGGGTTGACAATGTTGCTGATGAGCTTTTACGATTGACAGGACTTGAAAGAGCTAACAATAGTGATATAAAAGTCGAAGATTGGCGAGAAGATCATGTCAAATCTGCTATTGATTTATACCTTCAACAGTATTGTGATATCTCAATAGAAGTAATTACATCTGTTCGAGATCATCTACAATCTGTGTAGCATTTACTTTTACTCTATATACTATTGTTAGACATGTCTATAATAAATTGTTTTTTCATTTCTGATAACCATTCTTTAAGAACATTATCATCCATTGAACTTTGTAATGCTTGTATAATTTGTTCCCGTAACTGAAATACAACTTTACGTCTTCTTGCAAGCACTATAAAAGGTGAAACTCGTTCATTACGTTTTGCTTTATCTTCCAATATATTAATCACATACTCCGCTCTTTCATAAACTTGATCAGGAAATGAAACAATTTTTGCTAATTTCAAACCATAATGCTCATTAGTATCTACACCTTCACTTACACGATATAACATTGCCAAGATATTTTCATGATTGATATCAACACTCATATGCATACTCATAACACCATACCTTTCTGATAGAATTGTTGATAAATTTCTGAAATGAGTTACAAACCATACTAATGCTTTACTTTTTATCAATTCTTCCGAAATGGCCAATGCAATCGCTTGTCCGTCTATGATACTTGTACCTCTACAAAGTTCATCTATTATGACTAAACTGTTATCATTAATATTATCTAAAATATACGATATTTCTCTCATTTCCGATGAGAATGTTGAGACATTAGCTTCTATAACACTATCTGTAGAAATTCTTGCTAATAATTGTTTTATTACAGGTAATGTTGCTTGTTTTGCAGGTATAAAACTCCCGATTTGGCCCATGATACATATCATTGCAACTGACCTGATGTATGTACTTTTACCACTCATATTACAACCTGTAATGATTTGAAATCTTCTACTCTCGGTTGAATATATATCATTTGGTATAAACTTCATAGATTTTTCTTTAATAGGATGTCTTCCCTCTTTTATTGCCAAAGTACCAGTATTATATTCTGGTCTAATATAATCTTCATTCATGATGATTATATTCACTAAACTTGTTATCATATCTAATAATGATATTGATTCTGAAATTTTAAACAATATTGGAATATATTCTTTGATACTTTCTGTCAATGATTGAATTTGTTCATCACTCATTAATATAATTTCTGTATAAGAATCATGTATCTTTTGATTATGTTTGATCAAATCCATCGTTTGACATTCAATATTCTTCTTATTTCTAAAAATGTTTATAAACACTTCAGGTAAATCACGGTCCTCTAATTCTGATATAGGTAAACTTATGTAATATTTTCTTCTTTCATCATATTTCAGTTCTAACATAATTCCATAGTTATCTTTTAATTCTTGAACATGATTATATGCATCTTCGTTGCATTCTGCAAAGGTTTTTCTTGCAACATCAAGTAAATGATGTATACCAACTTTGACGGCATATAATCTTTGATTTCTTAATTCAATAGGCTTTTTGGTATATATAATATCTTTGTTTATCTTTTCATCTATCAAATCTTTTACTAGATCAAGCGTTGATGGATCACAACTTGTACATATATCTTTCAGTAGGATAGATTTACATCCATTCAGTGTTTTATAAAGATTATTACCACTTGTTATGAATTGTTTTAATGCAAGTATATTATTAATTGTTGATGCTGTTGTGAAAGTGTCATGTTGTTTTGGTACCAATATTAAACTTGTAAGATATTTATCTGCATCTGGAAAGCCTTTTAATATAGATCTTAGATTTGTAAACATGTCTTCATTTGTAGATAACTCTTGTATAGCATCATATCTTTTATTCAATATGTCAATATCTGTTAGAGGTTGTAGTATATTACTTTTCAATAATCTTTCACCCATTACTGTTAGTGTCCCGTTCAAATGACCAAATAAACATTCTTTTGATTTTGAATCATGACAATTCTGTAATAATTCTAATGATTTAATAGTTGCTGTATCAATCATCATTGATCCTTCGGGTGATTCATATCTTATTCTCAAAGAATGGCTGACAAAATTTAGACCCAACTCTTTTTCTATATATTTAATTACCTAAAGTTATCTTGTAAGTCATTTCATAGCTTTTTGTACATTAATTCGTCTTACAGCAGAAAAACAACAAACTGCATAATAATTATTACCTACTGCGATTTTGATACTCTCAATTCTGTCAATAAAAGACAATTGTTGAATATAATCTAGTCCAATCTCTTCTGTCCAACATCTGCGATCATATTTTATAGCTTCCGCCCCAAACTCTTTTATAATATCCTCAAGACATATTATCAATCGATCATCAATAGTATTTGGATATAATATTATAGATGGACAATATACCATTAATTTTTGTTTTGTTCGAGCATAATTATATCCGTCAGATAATTGACATAAAATAGCTTCAGCGGAATCTAAATCAATCATTGCCACACCAACGCTGGGTTTTGTTTGACTTCTTGATTCTGAAATTGCACATATTATTCTTCTATATTCAACACCAATTGTTGAAACTCCAGTACGTGGTCTTGCAGTGCTTGGTCTTGTACCATGGTACCTACTACTATTTGATTCTTCAATGAATGCACGATTGGTTGATTCTACCTGTCTAGAAGAAGAAATTACGTTTCTCACTGACATTTTATAAACATTTGTATTCATATAAGTGTTATAATGTATCATGGGAGATAAAAGTGAAGGAAGCAATCAGAAGTCTTGGCATATTTATCAAAGCTTCTTCCAATCCAGTCGTTAACTGTTATTTTGACTACGGTCTGTGTTGAAAGCGGCATCAATGTCAAGACTATCTGGATTGCAAAAAGATGTCATAAGTCTATATAGACAATGTCTACGAGCAGCTCGAGGCAAACCGGTAGTAAGTTTTCATGCTTTTTATCAAATTATTTCTCTACAGATAGTAGTATCTCATATCTCGTTCATCATGTAGGATACCAGGCCGCACTTTTATGACTTTATCAGGTGATTTGAATTGACCTTTATGGTTTGCCTGAGGTTTGTATAGTTGACTCGTAAGGAATAGAACAGAATTTAGACGCCATATTGACCTTCATAAAAAAGACTTTACCACTATCGAGTTCTTAATGAGAAAAGGAGAACGACAACTTCAATTATACAAGTCACCTGGTATTCGAGACATTCGATGATGATCTAATTATCACAATCAGTCATCCATCATTGCTTTGAAATCTGATATATATATCACGTGATGGATTTTCTAGATGCTTCTAGCATTCACTCGAAATATCGAACACATTCTGGTTGATTCATGAAGTGTCATGCTTATACTAGAATAGACAAGGCTGACAAATGTCAGTCATTGTGAAGAGCGATACACCATGATTCCAGCAGCTATAAGTATCACCTCTTCGCCAGTAGTAATTCGTTTCTTCTTTCATTAAAATCAAATCTTCTTCTTTGCCATTTATATGCATTGTCTAAAACAACAAGCACCAAAGACATTTTACAGACTTAGACCCGCATCACAACAAGCAGCTCGCAGAATGTCTTTCTTATCACCAGTATCTCGCTTCTCAGTTGGAGAATTTACTCCAATTTTCCGACTTTTGGATGATTATGCTTCACATCAACTCAATAAATGTAGTGCACCTTCTACCACAACTACAACCACTCGCTCATTCCAACCTCGCTTTGATGTAAAGGAGGATAAAGATTCATACCAATTAGAAGGCGAACTTCCTGGCATTAATCAAAAAGATATAAATATTGAGTTTACAGATGTTCAAACACTTACTATCCGTGGTCATACAAAACGTTCAATCCAGTCAGACACTTCAGCATTAGAAGAAATAACCAAGTCTGCTCAAGAGTCAACTTCTCACGTTGCTTATCAAAAGCCATCCGTTGAAGATGAGTCTTCAAATCCGAGTGACGCTGGAATCAATACTCCAACCTCGACTGTAGTGTCTACTCCTGAGGTCAAAAAAGTTGAACAACCAAAACAACGCTACTGGATATCAGAACGTTCGACTGGTCAATTCTCACGGACCTTTAACTTTCCAGCAAGAGTTAACCAGGAGGGAGTTAAAGCAAGTCTTGTTAATGGTATCTTGACAATAACAGTACCAAAGGCTCAAGCACCAGTAGCAAGAAAGATCCAGATTCAGTAGATCCTATTTTTTTGAATTGTACAATAAAGTAATCATGTAATAGTTAATAAAGATCATCATCATGGTTTTGCATTCATATATCAGGTATACAAAGACCCAATCTCCAAAAGTAATCTCGATGTGCATGAAGTAATTGCCATAGTTGATATCGTAGCGGTATTTCAATGCCAGTCGTAAGTTCTGCCATCATAACTTCTTGATCATTTCGTAAAATGTTCAGAGTATTATCAGCCCCAGCACTACATTCTTTATCTACATCACCATGACAAATGATGAGATTGTTCAATTCCGGCGGTATTTCAGCTTTATTAATATAAATCTCTCCAGCATGAGATCTATAATTCCATTCACTCAGTGGTAATAACGGTACGGGATCATCCAAGTGAGTGACTCTTCTATATCTTGTACCATCTCTTTTATATTCCTTGCTTATCCCAAACTTTGTATCGAAATAACTCATCAAAGCCTGATTCCCCACTCTTGGTTCTCCAAATGTTGTTACTTCCGGCATCCACCCTCTTACTTCCATTTCCAACCCCGCAAGTCCAGCTACAGCTCCACCGAGACTATGTCCTACCAAAACGATTCTATAATCTTTATAAACTTCTCTTAGACTATTGATGTGTGGCATTATAATACTTCTAGCTTGTTTCCACGAGGACCAAAATCCTAAATGAACTGTACAGTTTTTACATTCGTCATCTTCTTCCATTAGTGTATTATTTTGCGTTGGTGGAGCCGTAGGATAGGGGATATAAGTCTGAGGTAAAGTAGCTAAATCTATCAAAGTATTCGTAAGACTATATGTTCCTCTAAATGCTACTATTATCCTCTTTTCTGCAGGTGGATGAGAGATCACGATATATCCACTCGAATCCGTCATTAGTGGTCCTGTATTCCATTGTGTGATCAGTTGAAAAGAAGGGAATGATGAACAGTGAGGGGATAAACATTTGAATGGTGGAGTTATGCCTGGAGTAAATGGATTCGGTAAAACGCAGTATGCTATATCGACTAATCTAGAATGTTCTTCCAATGTAGAGAATAAGCGAAAGGAGGGATGTATTACATCTTCCGATATCGTAATGGGTATTTGATTTATCAAGAAGAATAGACCAGTGATGAATCGTAAGTAGTGCATTTCATAATATTGAGGTATGTATGCTAACCGAGTAGGAAGTTGTTGTATACATGAGATATGTTATGACATCATAGGTAAACATTCTAGATTTCTTTTATATGCTGCATTTTTAGGACAAGTTTCCTCCAACATCGTCGTTTGTATAAGGAGAAAAGAAATCATGAATTATTATGGAGCCAAAGGGGTCGAAATCGGCATTGATAGTCCAAATGTTGATCCAGCTGTAACTAAAGGTTTTTCTATTATTCTATTTACAAGTTTAAAATAAGATATACTAATTAAACAAGCACTTCCACCAAATTCTCGAGTCATTTCTACACGTAAACATGGGAATAGTTTCTGGGCCGACACTGGTAGAATTGACGTTCTTCTTAATGATAAAAAAGAATGTTCATATTTCATCAAAGTTGTATCTGGAGAAACTGGAAAAAACATGGTCGCAAGTGAATATCAATCTGCAAAAACAATATATGAACAAGCACCTGAATTTATACCACAAGTTATAGCTATTGGTACATATGAAAGTGTAGAATCCACTCATTTCATATTAATAGAATTTGTTGATATGATAATTACACTTCCTGAACCTGATATATTTACCGGACGTTTAGCGTCATTACATAAAAATAGTATATCTCCAACTGGTAAATTTGGCTACGATAAACAGAGTTATATCGGTATTTTACCTCAACATATTGGTTGGGAAGATAGTTGGGAAGCATTCTTTACGAAATGTATAAGACAATCGCTAGATGTTTATATAAATGCAAATGGTCATGATCCAGAAATGTATGATCTAATTCATAGCTTATTCACAAAAGTTATACCAAGACTTTTAAGACCATTAGAAAGTGAAGGTAGGAAAGTCAAACCTTCGTTGATTCATGGAGATTTATGGTTTGCAAATGTAAGTAGAGATACAAAGACCGGTCAACCTTTGATATTTGATGCATGTTGTATATATGCACATAATGAATGTAAGTTATTTATTATTATAGTCATGGTAAAGGGAAAATACTCAGAAGTTATTTTGTTAGTCGAATTCGGTCAATGGACTACACCCGGTAATCCGTTTGGACAAGAATATATTTCAGCTTATCATAAACATTATCCACCATCTGAACCAGTAATAGATTTTGGAGGTCGAGTTGATTTATATAGACTGTAAGTTTATATTATTTTTGCTGGACAATAAGTTTTTGATAATTGATTTAATTAGAAGGTTTAATTCACATGTTTCTGCTTTGTTTCCGGATGATACAAGGTTAAGAAATGAGTACGTAGACAATGATTTGTTTTTGTATTTGTTTATTAATGACATTAATCTAGTGTACTGGACGGGTTGAAAGATTTAACTGCTCGATATGGTTCATGATCAATTTCAAGGCCATTATGAAACATCTGGTCAATCGACTTTATATATATATATATATATATAAATCATAGTTGTTGAGATGATCGTACAACATCAGGAAGTTCAGTGTGAGGATAAATATATGGTTCAACTTGATCTCTCATTAGAGATTGTTGTTCATAAGCGTATGCTAATCCAAGGAGCTTCGCATCATTAAATTTTGCTCCTAGAAAACTAAAGCCAAACCTACGATTCGCAAGTCAGATCAAAATAAAAAATACAATAAATGCCAGACACTCACGGGATGTTCGGACCATATTGTGCTTTTCCATCAGCATCAAGTACAACATGTTGATTCGAGGGCATAGCACCCATAGGAACAGTTGCAATTGGTGAACCTACTATAGCAGCCCATTCAAATGAAAAATCACCAGGTAAAACTACTGCATCGAGATTGTGGTTTCGGATGGCACCTAATAAACCTCCTTCATTACCGAAGTAAAATCCTTTTTGGTACATGGACCAAAATGCTGGATCAGTATTATTCAAGTCTCGAGCCAATACATCATCCCATAGAGTTGTAGGTTTATTCGGATATCCTTCAAGAGGACTTTCCCGAGTCCATTTTCTTAACTCGGCAAGATTTGTTATGTTATTTGGATTATATTGTAATTGACTTAGATATTCCTCCAAATTGACGATAAAATCCGCTCCCATCAATTGAATATATAATTCAATCCTTATCTCATCTTTCATAAACTCTTCAGCTGCTGGGAAAGGAGTGTCAATAATTATAGCACCCGCTTCTTTCAGAACCTTTAATGCCTTTTCAAATGCTCTGATAGTAGAAATGGTATTTTCATTGGACTTTAATGACAAAACATTCCAAGGTACACCAATTCTAGCTCCTTGAAGTGCTGATAATCTACAAGCACCGATGAAGTCTAAATCCATATCCTTTGGAATTGCAGATGTATAATTATCAAGTGGGTCAAAACCTACAATACTTTGTAATACATAAGCAGAATCTCTTACAGTCCTAGTCATGGGTCCGATAGTATCCATACGTTGGCTAATTGGAACCACAAGATGACGAGATACTAAACCAACGGCTAAAGATAAAAATAAATTAATTGTTGTATTAGATGGATTTCATTTTTACATTCATACTTACTCGGTTTTATTCCAACAATATTATTATAATTGGCTACGTCAGTTATAGATCCACAAGTTTCACCTCCGAGAGTTACAGCTGATAGTCCCAATCTATCTCATGTTAGTTAAATCCATTGTATGGAAAAGACGATTGTTAAACTTACGCAGCCGCAACAGCACTACCACTTGAGCTACCAGATGGATCTTGATGAGGATAAAAAGGTCCATAAGTCTGTCCACCATAAGCAGACCATCCTGAACCTCCTTGGAGAGATAATCTATAATTTCCCCATTCACTTGGATTTGTTTTACCTAAAATTATACCGCCTGCTTCTCTCAATTTTCTCACAACTGTTGCATCTGAGGATACTTTGGCTCCAACTAATGCCCATGACCCAGCTGTATTATTCATCTTGTCTGCTGTTGCTATCTATATATATAATTTTTAGTTATTAGACTAGTCAGTAACATTTTGAGGTCTAGATTTACCGTATCTTTTATCAGAATTGGAATTCCATGAAGAGGTCTAATAAATTAGTTATAAAAAAAGAACAAGAAATTGACATGGGTCTATTTACCCTCGAGTGTGGCCTTTGGACCTTTCTTCATCCAACATTGAAGCAATAGATATAGCATCGGGATTTATATCATTAACGACATGAAGTTCATCATTAACTTCTCCAATCCTAGCAATATAAGCCTGTGTTATATGTAATCAGTATCAACTTTTCAAGACAATTTGATATTTGAACATGCCTTGACTAAATCCACACTTGTAAAATCATTCCGTTCTAGATGTTTGGCAAGAACATCGATATCGGCATTATACAGACTCGGATAAAATTTTACTTTGTTGATATCAATCGAGTCTTGATCCGGTAATCTATAGTTTGCATACTGGAGATAGAGACCAACAGTTGCTATTGTAGTGATTAGAGGTATGACTATCATGATTACAATTATCTTTGTGTTCTGAACATATATTCAGAAGATCCTGTACTTGGACCTGGAAAAAGTATTTTTTCCAACATGACGTACTAGTCAAAACCTTAAATAGATTTGACGCCATATCACACAAAAGTATCCATCCTGAAACAAACCCTCTTTAGTACTATCATTCAACAATATCAAAGATGATTCCACGTGGTAATGTCCTTATCATCGGTCAGCTTTTCATCTCCTCATTTTCAATTTATTTCTGCACTAAAAAAGATGATAAACAGGCGCGAATCGAGGCTTAGGACTAGGATTAGTAAAAGTCTTCAAATCCCACAACTACAACGTCTTTGGCACGATCCGGCCTCAAACCCGCTCCGACGCCTCATTTACCGACGTAATCGCACCCTTTTTTTCCATACTACATACTCTATAAATGCTGACCATCGTTATGACGTACAGCTTGAAAACACCGGGTCAAAGATCTTCAATCTCGACTACCTTGACGAATCGACCATTGTCTCCGCCGCAAACGAATACGGCTCCGATGTGCCGTTGGACATTTTGATAAACTGCGGCGGAATAGGCATGGCGCCGGAGAAATGGACGGATACGACGGCCGAGCAGATGGTTTATAAATACCGCGTCATGACTGTTGTATGTCCATCCCTCCTCTTTTTAAATATATTAAACATAAAAGGAAGTCGCTGATAAGACATATGATGCAAGGGGCCGTTTTTGGCGATGAAGTATTTCTTGCCGAGTTTGCAAAAGAGCAAGTTTGCAAAAGTGGTGAACATCACGTCTGAATGGGCTTCTATTGCTGGTAAGTCAACCAAAAAGTCTATCCGTATACGATTTCTTGGGGTAAAAAGTTAACGAAATATTTAAATAGCGAATGATTGTGGAACGTTCATCTCGTATCGTACACCTAAATCGGCGCTGAATTCTTGGAGTATTTCTGTAGCGATAGAATTAAAAGCTGCAAAAGAAAATATAGCTGTTCTTTGTGTTGATCCTGGTGACGTTCCTACAAAACTTAGTGAATGGGTTGGAGATATTGATCTGAATGATTCCGTAAATGGAATGTATGAACAGATTGAAAAAGCTACGATAGAAGATAGTGGATTGTTTGTAAATTGGAGAGGTCATAAATGGCCATATTAATAAAACTACCCATCAATGATAATTATGATTATGTTACTATACAAATGCCATGCTCTTTTTTATCTCAGCAATAGCCAAAGCAGGATTTAATCCTTTTGGACATGTCCTTGAGCAATTCAAAATAGTATGACATCTATAAAGACTCATACTGTTATTTAATGCGTCTTTTCTCTCTGCAGTTCTTTCGTCTCTTGAATCAGCTATCCATCTATAAGATTGTAATAATACAGCAGGACCTAAATATTCTTCACTGTTCCACCAATACGATGGACAAGAAGTACTACAACAAGCACATAAGATACATTCATATAACCCATCTAATTTCTTACGATCTGCTATAGATTGTATATATTCTTTTCTCTACAATCTCAATATTAGCTTACATGATATAAAAAATGATGAATAAAAGTGAGACATACATCTGGTGCAGGTGACGATCTTTGTAAAAATGGTTTGATAGATTTATATTGTTTGTAAAAGTGTGTCAAATCCGGAACTAAATCTTTAACGACGTATGTGTGAGGTAACGGATAGATTCGAGATTCTTGTTTGACGTCGGTGGGTATACGACATAAACATGCCAAAGTATTGACTCCGTCTATATTCATCGCACAACTTCCACATATACCTTCTCTACAACTTCGTCGAAACGTTAATGTAGGATCGACTTCGCTTTTGATTCGAATTAATGCGTCCAACATCATAGGTCCCGTCTTATTCAAATCAAGTGTGTAGCTTTGCATGTGTGGTTTTTTTGTTGGTTCGTCTGGACTCCATCTGTATATATGAAAGGTCTTCATTTTTGCGTCTTTGTCGTGATCTGTTTGTTTAGTTTTTGTTGGTGTTAAGCTTGGTGGCGATACATCACGGTTGAGTTCCGTGATTGTTGCCATACCCCTTCGTAAGAGTCTTGTAGGTACTCTTGTAGTTATACATCTTAACGAGGCCATGTTTGGTATAATGGTTGATGAATTGATTGGAGATGTTTTGACAAAGAGGCGATATCTAATAAAATTGAACCAATCAGAGAACTTGTATTTCTACGATTGGTATATCCACATGTCAAACTCTATCGAATATATTCACGTGACAAGGCTGAAACCTTATTCTATATTAATATTGACTATCTTAACATCATCTACAGGTTTCTCTTTCCACACTTTGACATTCTCAATCCTATGAACAACATCCATCCCTTTGATTACACGTCCAAATATAGTATGTTTATCATCTAACCAAAAAGCCTTTTCTGTCGTAATAAAAAATTGACTTGAATTTGTATTCGGTCCTGCATTTGCCATGCTTACCATATATGGTTTATCATGCCTTAATAATGGTGTAAATTCATCTTCAAATTCTTTATTCCATATCGATTCACCTCCTGTACCATCACCTAATGGATCACCTGTTTGTATCATAAATTTACGTATAACTCTATGGAATGTCAAATTATTGTAATAATCATTCTTTGAATGTATTGTAAAGTTCTCGACCGCCTTTGGTGCATACTCTGGAAACAATTTGACTATAATATCTCCCATAGTCGTATATATTGTAGCAGTTTTTCCGAACTTGATCTTTTCTTCTTTGATCGTCGTTTTGCTTGTAGATGATAGATTTCTTGGTTTTTCATTATAAACATCACGATTTGATTTGTTAATCTCCTCGTCATTAGTAAACATGTAGAATCTTACTTTACCAAAACCTGTCGTTACTAACATAGCATCTCTCATTTCTGCCTGCTGTAGTAAAGGATTATCTGATACTAACATCTCTGTTGTAACGATTTTCTTTTTATCAGGTTGACCTTGATATAATGCTAGATTTAAACATCTAAAACTATCATTCATTCCATATACTTTCACAACAGTATTTGTTAACATATTTATAACTTTTATACCAAGTATAGATCCATATAATATAAAATTACTCGATTCATCAAATATAATATTCATCCTTGTTGCATTATCAAGTCCTTTTTCAATCCCTATACGTCTACTAAAATCATTATCTTCCAATTTGTTTATAGCTGTTCCTGCTTGCTGCATTTCTGTTATTGTATTTATTGATTCATCGTATGTCCTATATAATTTACCAGTTTTGAATTCAAAGATTCTTATTTTTCTATCCGGAAATGATATTGTAGAGAAATATTCTCCAGAAGGTGATGTGGTAATCGATGTAGGTATTGATTTTGATTTTTTGAATTCGAATAAATTTGTCGAACTTTTCATAGAAAATACCGTATTTGGTTTATCAAATTGTTCTGTTGGTTGCCAATACTCTATCATACCAGATTCATCTGCTGATATAACGCAGTCATATTTTGTATTATAAACCATTGTTATGATAGGCGATTTGTGTAATTTACTTGTAGAATATAACAGTTTTTCATGTTCTCCATCATATACATCTATTTTGGCCGATGAAGTGACTGCTAGCAGTGGAAAAGATGATCCACTTCCATATACATAACATATACATCTTGGTTTATCATTTGGTATCAATTGTGATAATAAATCAAACGTAACAACATCAAAGATCTTTATCGAACCATCGACTCCTGCTGTTGCAAAATTACGTCCATCTGAACTTATAGACGTACTTATTATCTCCCCCTCATGTGCTTTGAATTCTTTTACAAATTCTACCCCATTTGTCACCTTTTTCCAGAATTTAATGGTACCATCGATTGAACTTGTGATAAGAAAGTCTGTGGATTGAGTGAAGGATACAAAAGATAGTTGTTCTTGATGCATCAATGATTTTGAATAGGTTTGACCTTTCGGTAACGCAGAGATATATAGTCTTTCATAGGGTAATTTTCTTCGTTTCTTACGTGGTGCTTGTGATGGTAGAGTAGGACCGACATTGTCATCGTCTGAAGATGATGTTTCTAGAGATATGTTAGTTCACATTTGTTTACATGTTTTTGTGTTTTATCATCACCATCGTCAGGCGCCAAGTTAGTCTCTTCTAGTGTGCGCTTCACACCTTGTCCATCAGACATGTTGAGGTCAAGCAATATCAATTCTACATAAACAATATTTATTTTGGCTTGAAACTTTTTTTACAATTCTAAATATAAAAATGTCTATCTCTATCAAACACCATTACCGTTTGTAGTTGCAAGTTTTCTACGTTTGCTAACAGCTGAAGCAAGTTCTTCAAGGACCTTTTCTGTATCCTCCCAATTTATACATGCATCAGTTATGCTAACACCATATTTCAAACCAGATTTACCTTCAGCTGGTACTTTTTGAGCGCCTATGAGAATAATCAGGAGGTCATTTTTTAGTTTTAATATCATTCAATAACTTACCTTCATTTATATTACTTTCTATCATCACCCCAACAATTGCATTTTCGCCCGATTGAATTTGTTCTGCAATTGCTTTTGCAACTTTTGGTTGATTTTTATGATCTTTCAAACTATTGCCATGGCTACAGTCTACCATTAACCTTTGACTGACTCCTGCTTTGGCTAATTTCTCTTTCGCTTCTGCTATACTTTTTGCATCATAATTTGTACCTTTTTTACCTCCTCTTAAAATTACAAAACAATCTTCATTACCACTTGTACCCACTATAGCAACATTTCCAGGCTTTGTGACAGATAAAAAGTGATGAGGATGTCTTACAGCACCAATTGCATCAACAGCAACATCCAATCCACCATCAGTACCATTTTTGAATCCTACAGGAAAAGATAAACCTGATGCTAATTCACGATGTAATTGAGATTCTGTAGTTCTAGCACCAATTGCGCCAACTGATAAACAATCTGCAAGAAATTGTGGTGAGATAGTATCCAACATTTCACTTGCTAATGGCATTCCTTTTTCTGTAAGATCAACAAATAACTGTCTGGATACTTTTAAACCTTTATTGATATTAAAGGTGTTATCAATATCAGGATCGTTTATTAATCCCTTCCATCCAACAGTTGTACGTGGTTTTTCAAGATAACTTCTCATGACAATTAAAAGATCATCTTGATATTTCTCCTTCATTTTAACGAGTCTATCACAATATTCCAATGCTGCCTCTGGATCATGTATAGAACATGGTCCAATTACCACCAATAATCTGTTTTTCTCATCTTTCCCTTGAACTATAGCTACAGCTTCTTGTCTCGCTTTAACGACAGTCTCTTTTGATTTTGGTGTTTGTTTTATTTCACTTTGCAATAAATCAGGAGATACTAAAGGATTATAACCTTTTATTCTCCAATCTTCTGTAGAAGAAGAATTACCTAGATTAGGATTCTCAAAATGAAACTGACCATGTTTTAGTATAAGATTCTTTTTCTGAATGTATAAATAAATCCTACCTCTGGCATTATTATTATGTTATATTATTATTGTATACCTCGACAAAATGTCTGTGAAAGTGTGACTGTCATTTTTAATAAAATTTTAAGCTTTGTGGATTGTTCTTTGGAAACCATGGACCCTTGAAAATTGACGTCATGATGAATATTCAACAATTCACTACAGTAGTAAATCGACAAGTAGTATTTTCCAATACTATACTCGTCTTTTATCAGAAAGCGACAATGGACGCTCATCAATTACTGTCTGAGATTTCTATCTCTTTTGCATCTTGTTCACTCGGTTCTTCCCCATCATGTACCCTCATAGATAAACTCACTGCAATACATCAAGCTGGGTTTCAAGCTATAGAACTTTCCATGCCAGATTTGATATCTCATGCTAAATCCCTTTCTTCTACTATCGGTCACTTATCTTCTGACCAAGACTATCCCGTGCTCATCCGAGCAGCAAAAGATGTAAAGAAATTATGTAATGATAGAAATTTACAAATCATGTTACTTCAACCATTTGCGAATTTTGAGGGGTGGCCGGCAAAATCCAATGAAAGAAGAGATGCATTCGAAAGAGCAAAAGGGTGGATTGAAATCATGCTTGCGTGTGATTGTAAAACGTTACAAGTTGGAAGTACGGATACGCCTGCTGAAAAGATGAATACAGATCGAGATGTCATAGTAAAAGACTTGCAAGAACTGGCTGCTATGTTAGAAGAAAAGGGGTTAAAAATGGCATATGAAAATTGGTGTTGGTCTACACATGCTCCAAATTGGGAAGATGTTTGGGATATCGTCAAAAAGGTAAATAGAGATAATGTCGGATTATGTTTAGACACTTTTCAAACTGCAGGTGGTGAATGGGGTGATCCAACTACAGAATCAGGTAAAATAGAAGGGATTGATGATTTGGAAGATAGTTTCAAAAAATCAATGGAGAAATTAAGTATCACAATACCAAAAGATAAAATCCTTCTTTTACAAATAAGTGATGCATATAAACCGAAATCACCTTTTAGTAAAGAGCCAAATAAAAATGGTGATAGGCCAAGATCACTTTGGAGTCATGATTTTAGACCTTTACCTGGAAAAGGTTATTTACCTGTCAATGATGTAGCACATGCTGTTTTGAAAACAGGATTTAGAGGTTGGTTTAGTTATGAAGTATTTGATCATCCTCCTTGGAATGAAAAGGCTGATCATGATGTCGACGCTTTTGCAAAAAGTGCATATAAAAGTCATGAAGAATTGATACAGACGTGTATAAATGATTTGTAGTATATATATGTTGGTATATATGATTTGTAGTATACATATGTTGGTATAAATGATTTGTAGTATACATATGTTGATATAAATTATTTGTAAAATATATATATGTTGATTTATACATTATTATTTTTTAGATCAAGTTTGGAGGAACATATTTATTACCAATGGTCCTTTCTCCATCTCCAAATAAAGGTCGATGGATATAATCGTACATAAGCCATACACACCTAAACATTGTTTCTGACGAATATCTGAGCCATGTAGGAGATCTACCTTTTTTATCTTGTAACCATCTATTTGAAGTGAATACAATTGTAAATATTGGTAACCAAAATATATATGTCGTCACAGAACCTATTCTTTGTCTTGTGGTAGTTATCGTATATGGTTGTAATGTAGAAAGGAAATTTTGATATTCTTTAGGTAATCCTCTCTCACGTGCTCCATCCCGAAGTAATGTCAAATACCTTAAGGATGGTTGTGAATAACCTGGACATGGTCTAGTTAAAGGATCGCGACCTCCAAAAGGTACTTCTGGATCGGGTTCTGTTGGAGCAAATAGAGTATGTACGCGGATTGGTTGAGTTGTTGGAGTTTCTGGTACTACTGTATCTTCTTCCGATGACAATGGAAAACATTCAACAATTATATCTTTATATGATGCTCCTCCACCCTCGGTAGCCACTATCATAGCATAATCAACTTTTGTCAATTCATAAACAGTACCAATCATTCCTTTTTGCCATGCGGTGCTCGTTGGTGATTTTTCTTCCCATAATAATGGTCGAGATTCATCATGATCTTCCGATTTTTGTTCATTCCATAAACCAGGAATCTTTCGTCTAGCTGAATTTGCAAAGCAAGGTTCTCGATATGGTATTCCAGGTAAGTCAAATGTTAAACGTAATCCAGGTACTTGAACATTAATTGCTGATAAAGGTTTTATTCCACGTCGTCCAAGAAAGACTCTATCACATAGATTCGATCCGTATGCAAGGTAAAGAACTGTATCCGCCTGAGATTTTTCTGCTATAGGATTTTCTACTAAAGATTCTCGTCGACGTTTAAGTGATGTTGTAGGTAGAATTATATGTTCTTCAACTGTTTCATCATCAACGATAGCATTTTCAGCAGATTCAATCCTATACTCCTCTTCAGCTGCTTGCGCAAGTCCTGATGGTCGTCTCATTGTTAAATTTTTAGATTATTATCGAGTAAGAACAATACGAGAAAATTGAGGAAAAGAAAAGATTATCGGGGAAAAAAAAACATATCCATGTTTTGATGATGTCATGGCTACCTGGATTGGTTTTTGATTTATCGTTCAGCTTCATGATAAATAATCAAACACGAGATGCTCTTCTTTATAGATTTGAATAACAGATAAGAATAAGTATTGTTGACAGACGATCATGAGTGCTGCATTGGTAGTCATCGAGTGAGATTGCTAAGGAAATCTTGGCAATGCTCTGGTCCATTGATCAATGTGGAGCGAAGTGAAAGTGATGTGCTAAATTGTAACTCCATCATTATTACTTTGTTTAATTATTAGAACTGTTTTAAAGTTATCTACTTTGATTTATCAGTATTTTCCTTCATCTATCACTAGTATCGTTGATGTCTTACATTTCCATGATTCGCCTCCATCAATTCGTTCTGCTGGAAAGGAAGGCATGGTGAACCTAATCTCAAATATCTGGAACGGTAGTAAGGATTATACTACACCACATACTTCTAATTCACTTCGACAATATGATGAAGTACTAAGCCTCAAAGATCTACAAAGCCTTCGGTCATCAAGTCAACGATGCTCTGAGGCTCTTCAGAGTGAATATCAATCAAGTATGTCACTGTCATGTTACGCGAATATTAGTTACATTTCACCTTACACATATGATTAGCTCAATTCAGGATCGCCCAAGATCAAATCCTCAATTCACCAAATTCCATTCGAGACCCGATTTCTAAAAAGCTGATATCAACTTACCATCCACCTAGCTATCAATTACCAACTGAAAGCCAGACAAGGGTTCCACCGTCTCCGGACAATCCTCATGACGTTATTTCACTTCAACAACAAATACAAGTGAATTATCAGGAGACGATCAATAGCAATAATCTTTGCGGTAACGAAACGTGGTTTCAAATGGCATCACAGCATAGTCACCCAGCCGGTCGCTTACGAAAAGTCATTAAGCAAGATAGCACTTATCGTGAAACTGAGAATGACAATGATGAAATGTCTATCTTGGATCCTCCAACTATCCCAGAAGCAGCCAAGACAACTATGAAGCAGATCTCGAAGAATAATAAAACACCATTATCCATTAAATCACAACTGAAAACAACTCCATCATCTGTTAAATCACAATTGAAAACTACTGCGACAGAGTCCAAAGCAAATAATAAATCAGCAAGTAACAAATCAGCAAGTAATAAAGCAGCAAGTAAATCACAAGTAAAAGCCCGTATTGATGATGCAATCGAAAATGAAATCAAACCAGTCAATAAGAAAGCATCAACTTTGAGAAAGGGCGAAGCTCGACCAAAGCAAATGAACAAGACTGTCTCGAGATCAAAAGATGTCAAAGAGTCTACGAATCATGATCAATCAGCCGGATCAGGTTACAATCGCGTTACTCGGTCATCAGACAAGAACGTATATGACGATGACGATGACTCAAGGTCAGACGCCCATGTCTCCAAGCAGAATATTGTTGACTACGAATTCGAGAGTGAAGTCCCTCTTGTGGAAGAAGCCACGACGAATCCTTCGCCACGGTTCATTCAAAAGACTAATACTGTAGTCCGGGGTGGAACAGAAGCTAGTAAGAAGTTGGTAAAGCAATTTCCAGAGCCGAGTGGTACGAATGAGGATGCAATGACAAGTCTTATTACAAAGACATCAATCATAAATGAACGACCAAATCGAATGGATAAAGTTGAGACACCTCCGACACAAGCTTCGGCAAAGCTTTCAAAAGAGATACAAAGGGCGCCCGAAGGTGGTAAGACTGCATTCAAAACCAATTCACCAAACAAATATACCGAGAGAGATACGCAAATATCAAGATCTAATCAAGTAAGAACTATCATGATACCCCCTAAGAAGACTTCTATAAGAGTTGTGCCGGATAGTCAGGATCAGTCTAACAATATGGAAATGAACTTTCCGCGTAGAGTTCCGAGTAACATCGAGATTCACTTGCACGAGAATGCCAGTAATGATACTCCAGCACATGACATTGCTCATCAATTTGAACAACCACACAAATGTACCGAGATGGCAATAATGGTGTCAAACTCTTCCACAACGGTAGCCTTTCCACTCCATAACAATTCAGAGACTACAACGGATCAATCATTAGTCACTATCGATCGTAGTCACACCCCGCAAAGTATTGTACCTGACTCTTATGGCGAAACAACGAATGATAGACATCGGTTAGATCTGAACAATAACCAGTTTACAGAAAATGCAACTTCCTTATCAATACATTTACCTGGTAAATCGACGATATTACAGGGCCCAGGCTGTCCATTGATCAGCAACGCACAGGATGAAGGAGTAAAGCAAAAAATGACATCAAATCATTATTTTATATCTGAACCTAACCAAGCTCCAAATGAGCAAGATAGAGATCAAGCAGCTCTGGACACCTCGTCTCATTTAGTCCGTTTAGAACCAAATCCTACTGAATCAAAGTATGAAAAGGCTACACCTACGACGTCTGGCAAAAGCGAAACCACAAATGCAGCAATGTCTGGGAATTACGGTTGCACAACACAGTCTAGTTCTAGTCATGTCGATTCCTTGAGGAAACAAATTGTACAAGGCAGCTCACAAATCGAGAATGCAAGAGCAACAGTATCTGATAGTACGGGAGATATACCAGTTGTTTCAAAAGATACGGCCGTGGCGAACGATTTTACAAAAAGTAGTATTACAACAATCGAACCAAGAGAAGTAAACATTTTAGATCATAAGCCGTTTATCAGCAATCAGGTCCAAGAGAAGGAGCCTCAACACCAATCCCGTAATCAACATGGCAATCTCACAATAGATCCAACCACGAAGATTGTAAATCAGAGTTACGCAACAACTCCGTCGATTAATAAAAGAATCCAAACAGAACCAAAGGAACTTGCTTATATTCACTCATTCGCACCAAAATCAATACAGAAAACTATGCCTTCAGCCATCAAGCAGCAGATGTCACAACCTAGATCAGAACATCCCTTGACGAGACTAGAACAACCCTTTCATATCGATACTGAACAAGAGACACCCATAAATCGAGAATTTGATCATCAAAAGGGCTTTAAACTTCTCACGATTGGAAAGGTATGTGACGAGGGGAATAAAGAGAATGTACGTCCTTCGATTCTGAAAAAGAAAGGTCATTTATTGGGTATTGTGAATAGTTCTGGAAAGAAAAGAGTTCGAGTCAGTTCACAGGCTGAAGAGTATACTGCTAGTAATCACACTTTAATCATGCATCCGCTTGAGGAGTCTAGAAGATATCAATATCTGGATGGACAAGGAAATAAAAGACGAAAGATTAATGAAGAATCACCAAAATATTCATCTATTAGAAACAGACAAGACAAATCTAGTACGAATGGACAACGTTATAATAGCAAGCCTGTTCCATCTTCAGATGGCATACGTCAGGATGGATCAACGGAGGAGCATTCAGGTCTTGGCAACTCATTGTTCTCTTTTAACAATGATGATGGTTCGTCTAATACTTCCCAATCTGGTGATTCTGAAGGTTTAAAGTCGGTAGAGGATGATTGTGTTGATGAAGTGCCTTTTGATTGGGAAAAGCATCATATTTCGTTGTATAATTGTATTCATGATATTGCAATCAGTCAAATCACGGAATTAGTTGATAGAGAGAAGCAAGTTTCTGCATTCTGTGATGAATATAAGACAAAAGGACTTGAACTGATCAAAAATGTTGAGCAACGTCATTTGACACAAAAGGAAAAGACGAAACAGGCGGTGGTCAAAGGTACATGTAACATTAACAATGAACTTGACAAGGCCGACAATCTGGTTGTAAACATGACCAAGAGACAACCATATTATACAGAGATGAATATGGAATGTAAAGGACTTTTAGAAATCGATTCTATTCTTGCAAGTCTTGGAGTAATGGTTTGAGAAGCCAAGGTGGATGACGTGTATACTATCTTTACAGTGAATGATTGTGTAGTATTATATTAAATATGAATGTATATTATATTGAACATGAATGTATATTATATTGAACATGAATGTATATTATATTGAACATGAATGTATATTATATTAAACATGAATGTATATTATATTAAACATGAATGTATATTATATTAAACATGAATGTATATTATATTGAACATTAATACATGACATGACAGCATATATCCTTCTTTCATCTGAATTCCATAGGTTATAACAAGGAATGATTGTTGGACTAAACTTGATGATATTTTGTTGATCAATCTGTCCAGTCGTATATATCACCATAACACCAAAATGTTCATCATTTCCAAGAACAAGTTTATCAAAATAGTCCTCCATATCTTCTTTTGTATAGAATGTGATCCATTCCGCGAGTTTTAGACATTTCCTTACACCATCACCGCCATTTTTTTGTCCATCATCATCATCTTCATCTTCATGGTCATATTTAGAATCATACACGACCTGTAACTCATCCACCACCCATCTCTCTTCACGACCATGAGATCTTCTACGCATACCAAACCGCACATCCCTCTTCTCAACCCCATGTTCGTCTTGTTCTTTATATACACACCCCAGTCTATTTGGCAATCTATACCCCGTCGCCGACCACTCTACACACGCGTGTCGGGGCAGCTCTTCCACCTCCGCTACGAAAACAGGCGGTATGATATGATTCTGCAAACCCGTTCTGTAGAGGCTTTTCTTCTCGTTACGTGGGGTCGAGAAACGAGACGGTCCGTGAGTCAGATCCCAGACATCGAACGTGTCGACGTCCGCCTCGCTGTCGGGTTGAGAAGCGGGCAGGGGAGGAGAGAGGTGGACGTATCGCCATGCGGAGATTATAGTCTCTATAAACGACGTTTCGTGGTCGTGAGGGATGAATGCAATACCACCGAGCCATATATTCACGTTCATGACCTGACCGATTCGGTATAAATGCTGTAATGAGAGTAGAGTCGAGTCTAAACCGTACGTTTTTGAAGATTTGGGAAAAAACGTCATGGAAGAGGGGATCAGAGGGATTTGACCGGCGGGAAATATTAATGACGATTGATGATTGGGAGAGGAAGACGAAGGGAAGGAGGATGAGAGAGGGATGGTGATTGCTTGTGAATACGGACCGATGTTTGCAGGTGCCCAATATGATTGAGATTGAACGTGTAGTCCGTTTCTAAACCGCAAGAGATCTGGGGAACAGAATGTTATTGATACGCTAACAATGACGTGCGGTGGTAGAAGGTTGCCGCATGAGATTGTTACTCGAGATGGAGGGTTTGTAGTCTTGAAAAAAGAGCCATAAATAGAATTGATGGTTGGAAAGTCGGCCATGTCTTTTAATAGAATTGTAGTGCTAATTATACATGCGGGATCAATGTTGTGCGTGACGGTTATCAATTGCATGATACCTTTGATCTGTTCGGTTATCGTAGATCCATCGGCTGTTATATTTGTCAATGGCGATATTCTATCATTTCGATTGTGTTTTTGTCCGATATTTACACACTCAAGTCCTGTTGAATTTGATTCTTCAATGTGATTGGTTATATCAAGCATCAATCCTTTTAGTAGATGGTCACGACATGCAAGAAATACATCGTCAAATATAGGTGGAATTCGTACTTTATTCATTTCAACCAAAGGTGGAAGTTTTTTGACAAGTGTGGCCTTTTCAATCTTTATAGCTGCTGTACCTGCATCTCCAGTATCAACTATCCTATCTTGATCCAATACTTCAATCCTATTCTTCCATAAAGGCCAAGGTCCATCAATAGTCAAAGTCTCGTATTCTCCTCCTTCACCTACTACAGCCCCATCTCCAAATCGTCCAAATCGTGCTGCAGCCTTTTCTAAGAGAGAGATTGTTTCTATATCAGCAACGTTGGACCAAAGATAGGATTTATTCAACCCCCCAGATGCAATCTTGATTATTCTCGAATCTTGTCCTACTTCAGACATGTCTTTTAATAGAATAGATTCATCATATGGTGGTAAGAATGGGAACTGCCATAGATATGACAATGAAACCATATCAAGACGTGAAGTAATTGATTCTACTCTTGTACGTTGATAATCGGATAATATAGCACCTGTACACAATGCATTTATCTCTGGATGTACTTGTTTGATATGTAAAAGTAATTGGTACATGCTTTCAACCTCATCCTTTGTATCAAATTCATAACTCTTGTTTGTATTGACAGCATGACCAGTGATGGGTTGACGAAATAAAGGTAATTCGAGAGATTGAGATATCAACTCTATGATATTATGTCCAATAGTCTGATACATGAAACTATTCATATCATCAGGACATTCTTCCGGTGGGTAAAGATTTGCCAAAGCCACAACATTATGTCCATTAGCGATACAATGTAGGATTGAAAACAGAGAGTCCTTTCCACCTGATATTAGTGCTACTACATTTAGTGAAGTCATGTCTAGTTCAATAAAGATGTAAATAGATAAGTTCTGACAGCAATAGTAAGAAAAATTAATATTCTATACATTAAAAAGAAACTAGGGTAATTAATTACATATCAATATATCAAGTAGAGTGATATATAATCAGAGAAAAAAAAGATTAATAATATGTTCGATACAACAAGTACGCCGCCAAAGCCACTAAAAAATCAAGCTTAGTCGGAGGCGACTGATGCAAACCGAGGATGCAATATTTTTCATCTGTGGTGCTCTTGACGCCTAAAATAACATCACAGAAACTCTTTTTTCGTTCTTTTTTACGGATCTAAAAAGGATGTAATAAGCAACAATTTTGTTTTGGGAAACTTCTATAGAGACACCGCCGCACGAAAAGAAAAAGAAAAGAGAATTTGAGGGTGGAGTATTTTTTTTTATTGTTTGTTGAATAATGCCAAGAATTGGAATTTATTCACGTGATAAGCACATGTCTTTTTGATTAATAATTAATGGAGGGTTTTTTATATTTTTATAATGTATACGATATCATAAAAACGACAACCTCTTTCTTTTTGATATACATGCATTACTAGAGCTATCCTTGTTGCCCCTCCTTGAACATGTGGAAATTACAAATGCAAGTTTCATGTGTTATACATGCATGTTACCACAAATTTTTGGTACAGTTTTGAGTTTTGATCATGCTGTAACACGGGGATTTATAACAACCCAATGTGTTATATTAATATCATACCTGATATAAATCGATAGTATAAAATATCCTCTTCAAATCATCTACGATTCGTCATCGTAAGATGATCATTCCAGATCAAGATGATAAAGTCGAATCTAGACAGGAATGCGTTTTAAAAGACGGTTTGAAGAACGAGATTACCTAGCAGAATAACATTAGAGTTTGGGTTACTCGGACGAACTATTGTAATCATTTTTTTGGTGTTATTTGACGCATGCAACAGTAATAATCATTCCTGCTTTGTACATGATTACATTCTTTTCGCAAACTACCCACCCAAAGTCACTCCTTTATTCATCATAAAAGTCTTTATATAATGCACACCATCATACATCGAGGATTATGACCAATTTGTAACAAAATAAATAATAAACATGGGCTTATTTGTACTCGAAGATCCCCGAACAAAAAACGTTCCAGGTACAGCAACACTCAACGATCTCCTCGCAGCAGGTGGGTCTGTAGGAGGGGATTATGTATCATTCTCTTTACCCGAAACATCGACTACGAGATTAAAACGCACTTCACACCCTACTCGACCCGTCATATTAGTTCCTCAACCTACCGACGATCCAAAAGACCCATTGAATTGGACTTTACGACGTAGGGACACTATTCTCTTTATAATATGTCTGGCGACAATATTAGCATCTACTTTATCCTCCATCTTGGCAGCAGACAGTATTATTCTGCTGTTGGCCTTTAAAAAACCAATCGGAACTATCGCACAATTGACTGGTTATCATCTACTCGGTGTAGCTGTTGCTGGATTTATAATAGTTCCTACAGCTAGAATATGGGGGAAAAGACATCAATTTATATTCGGCGGAGTGATCATTGTTTTGACATCGATTTGGGCAGCTGCTTCTGGTAAAAGTTTCAAATCTCTGGTTGCTGCTCGGTTCTTTCAAGGAATAGGCGTCGCTCCATTCGAAGCGTTGATCAATGCAGCGGTCGGTGATATGTATTTCGTACACGAACGAGGAAAGAGAATGGCCGTCGCAAACTTTGCTTTGTTCGGTGGCGCATTCATGACGCCAGTAATTGTAGGAAAGTTGACAAGATCACTAAACTGGGAATGGTCGTTTGGATTCGTAGCTATATTCATGGCACTCGTAGTTCCTTTGATTGTTTTGTACGTACCAGAAACAGCTTATAAAAGACGTGGATTGGATGAAAAACGAATGTCGAATATAACTCAAACGCCATCGATGATGGAAATGAGCGACAGACACGAGAAAGAAGGAGCTCTTTCCAATCCCAACAACATCTATACTCCTACAAACGGACCTACTATTAAAGAAACCCTCCCCTTGACAAACGGGAGAAAAACAAACGAATATTTCCTAAAAATGGTGTTGAGACCGATTCCCTTGTTCTTCCAGCCGGGTATACATTACGCGTGTCTCATACAAGGCGTCATGATCGCCTGGACCGTCTTGATCGGTATAATCCTCGCCGGGGTATTTTTCGGCGCGCCTTTGTATTTCAGCGAAGTCCAGACGGGATACATGTACGCCGGGGCTTTTATCGGCGCTACGGTCGGGTTCGTAATCGCGGGTATATTCAGCGATTGGTCAGCTAGTGTCTTGACACGCTGGAACGACGGGGTCTACGAGCCTGAATTCCGACTAGTTCTCGTTGTATGGCAATTAGTCGTGGGATGTGCAGGACTGTATGGGTTTGGAATCACGTCCAACGAGGTCGAGAAATATCGCTGGGTGAGTCTTCCCTTCCCATCAAACACCTTTTTTGCCTTTCGTTCTTCTGACATGATTGTAAGTTCTGGCCGGATTTCTTCTTTGCGTTCCAAGTCGCGGGCATGATTATCGGTGCTGTCGCTTCGGCGCTTTACATTGTAGACGCACATCGAGACGTGGCGGTCGAAGCATTCACTTGTCTACTGGTTTATAAAAATCTCTTGTCGTTTGGAATATCCCTAGACGGTTACGGTTGGTTGATAAAATATGGTATCAAACATACTTTTATAGTGATAGCTTCCGTCCAAGTCGGGCTGTGTCTATTAACTATACCAATGTATGTTTTTGGAAAAAGAAACCGGGCATTTTGGTCAAGACATGATATATTAGCATTGGTTCATTTACGATGATGATTGTCGATGTTTCTTGTATATACTTAAAACATACAGTAATGCGACCAAAAATATAAAATCCAAATCTAATCTAATACACGTCCTGCTACAGATGATTGACTTTTATCTTTTGTTTCTACCTTTTTCAATCCTTTACCTGCTTGTATCTGTCCTAATAATCCCGATATATTTGGTGTTCCACTTGATGCGTTTGAATTCGGTATAGGAGGTGGAGGAGGTGCATTACCACTGGGCATCATCGGAGGTGGAGGAGGGGCGTTACCAGTTGGCATCATCGGAGGAGCAGGAGGAGGAGCATCATTGACAGAACTTAACGGAGGAGAGAATGATCCAGGCATGGTCGTCGATCCTGATAATGATGATATTTTATCATTGCTACCAGTCTGTGTTGGAGAATTACTATTATTATTATTATTATTGTTGTTATAACCACCCGTATGAGAAGCAGAAAGTGGTTTAGGTGGTGCCATTGTACCAAAAAGTATAGAAGCCAAATGTTTTGCACTTCCTCCTCCTGTCTTATTCTTATCGTTATCATCGTCATCATCAGAGGAAGATGAAGATTCATCCAGTACAGACCAATCATCTTCATCTTTCACTCTACTTCTGTTCTTATTTGAAATAGTTGTCGTAGGTGGTGGGAGTGCCGTTTCTGATTTATTATTCTCGTTGTTATTCGTCATTTGACGATGAAAAGGATTATTGGATGACCCAGCATCTGTTGTAGCAGTCGTCGTTGTTGTTGATGTTTGAGCCATACTCTTGAAAAAGGGATTTTTAGACGTATCAACTATCGTCTTTGAAGATGTACCTGCGGATGGTAAACCATTATCTGAAGCTGGAGCTCTAATCATCGTAGGAGGAGCAACAGACATATTTACATCCTCGACTTTTGTTTTAATTTCTTCTTCAGTTGAATTGATTGCAGACTTCTTCTCTTCCTCATCCGACGATGAAGAACTATCTTCTGCTTCTAGACTTTCCAATTGTAATTGAAGTTGTCTTTCTTTTTCTTTTGCTGCCTCAATCTCTGCCCTTTGAGAAGCCAATCTACTTTCCTTTTCTTTATTCTCTTTTGACATTTCTTTCTTCTTTCGTTTTTCTTCGTCCTTTTTCATTTTACCTTGACGTACTCTTTCTTCCAACTCTTCCAATTTTCGTTTAGCCTCTTCTTGTTCTCTTTTTAATTCATCTTCAGGATTTTGAACATCTCGTCTATTCTCAAAAATCAGTCATATGTTTAGGTCAATGCAGGAAAGCCAAAAACTTACTGTAATTGATCGATTTCTTCCTTTTGAATTGTTTGTTGATTTGCTATGTTTGATTGTGGTGAATCGGTTGATAAGTTACGTGATTTGGACACAGGAGATGCAGGTTTACTAGCAGGTGGACTAATTGATTCGTCTGCCAATCTTTGTTGTCGTTCTTCTTCACGCTTTGCATCTTCTTGTTCGGCAACACGTAGACGATCTTCACGCTCCTTACGTTCTCTCTCTTGCTTTTGTTGAATAGATTCGCCTGACTTTGAAGGTACTTTTAAACCCAAAGCAGCCAATCTTTCTGCCATACGAATTTCTGCTTGTTGTTTGACAAAGGCTGCTCTTTCTTCTGCTGTTTTATACGTAGAATATGATCCAGCAGCCGGTGCATTCGTCGAAGAACTTGTCATCGTTGATGTAGTCGTATTTCTTGTCTCTTGTTGATCTCTTGAACTATTCATATTAGATGTATCATTCGAACGGGTTATTTCTTCCTTTTTCGATCCACTAGACAATAACATCAGCATTTATGCATGGTATCATTACAAAGTCAAGAAGATACTTACTCCTCCCTCCTCACAACAGAATTACGGCTATTCCTTTGAAGATCCATAATAAAATCCTTTATTTCATCTTCAACGCCAAGCCCATCTTCCCATCTCCTCCGTTCATGCTCCGATTTCGAATGTTCAACTCCCTCTTTCAGACTATGTTCGATAGATTTTGCAAAATCAGCAACACTTTCCTCCACTTCTCTCACCATTTTTTCATTATCTTCTCGTTCTCTTCTTACTCGACTCGTTTCCTGCTCTAGCCTCTTTGCTGCACTAGATCCATCATCTGATCCTTGTGGGATTGATTTACCAGTCAAAGCAGCCGACCGTTGTTGCATCATCGCTTTGGCTCGGGCTTTTAGTCGATCAGATTCTGTCACTTCTCCTCCAGGGCCTGTACCGACTATTGCAGGACTACTACTGGGATTATTTCTCGTATCTCGTAGTCGAAATAGTTCAAGTTGCGCATCAGAAATCGCTCTTTCACATTTACGAGCGTGAGAAGCGAGTGCGGGCAGTCGATCTGACAAATTTCGAAGTTGTCTTTGCAACGATCTCCTTTCGGCGTCACTGTTTGAACTTTTATATGCAGATTTGGGATGTTTATCAATATCTTCTTGAAACCTTCTTATCCGTCGATATAACTCGTCTGCTTCTTTTCGGTCTCTTCTATCTAGAGCATCCTCTTGTTCATTCACATTTTCATCTTCAAAATCCATAGCATCGAGTAAAACCTGCTTCTCGCGTATCAATTTGGTCAATTGCTCTGTATTCATATCATTTCCTATACGTTCAGTAGAATCAAAAGATTGTACATCTGGCGATGAAGCGCGTCCATCGTTTCCTGTCCGTCTACGAGCATTTGATCGATAACCACCCGAATTATCATCATTCTTATAGACTGTAGCGTCTTTTCGACCGCCAAAATTGTCATTTCCATTCTGGAATGAATGATTTTTAAGGTAACTAACACCAGTCTGTTGTGGTTGCAAGAAAGCACCAGTCTCTTTTCTCTGTTGTGCATCTTTATACAACAAAGACTTCATTGTACCTATCGAATCATTAATAGTTCTTGTAGATGGAGGTACAAGTTCCGGTGGAAGTTGATTTGGTACAGGATATCCATTTAGTCGTCTATAAATAAGGTGCATGGCAATTGCATATTCGTCAATGTTTAATTTACCTTTATTTTGAGGATCTGAAAGAGTCCATATTCGTTCAAGATCAGTCCTATCTAATCCACTTTGACTAAATATTTCAATGGCTTGATTACCGGTTATAAAACCTTTACCAAATCCATCCCAAGCTTTGAACATCTCATCGTATATTTTCTTTTCATCTTTTGTTACAGCCCATGGTACTGTCGCGTTACCTTGAAGACCAACGGCTGAGAATCCTTGTTCTCGACCTGGTTGAGGCATCATCTGTCTTTGCATCTCTTGTAATCCTGGCAATCCGGTAACTGGAGCATTTACCAGACCCCATTGTCCAGCTCGACCAGTAGGTTGTGCATTCAATGAAGTTATGGGATTATATCCAGTAGGTTGTGCATTTAATGAAGTTGTGGAATTAGATCCAGTAGGTTGTGCATTCAATAAAGTCATTGTATTATACCCAGTCGGCTGTATCGAAAGTCCTTGATTATTTCCATAGCCCGTCGGTGTGACAGACATTGGTCCCGGAGTGTTTCCAAATCCAGTCATTTGTGGAATTTGGCCAAATCCAGTTTGTTGTGGTTGATAGGCTGTTAATTGTGGCTGCATATATCCTGTTGGTTGCCCTTGTAATTGTGAAAGCAGTTGATCATTTGTAGGACTTTGTTGAGTTTTGTGAGACGTATTATTTGTCTTTGAATTGGAATTCGATATATCAGCGGCACCAAAAGAGATAATGTCGACCATACTTGATACTTCATTCGTTATCCTTTCAGGCAATTTATTTGGCAAAACCGACCCATTTAATTTCAGACTACACAGGTACATTGCTAAAGCAAATTCGGGGAATAATAATTGTCCAGATTTGGTAGTATCGGCCAAGGTCCTAAAGTAGAATTAACAATTCATGCGTCATATAAATCTGTACACTTTATTTACCATATCTCTGCAAGTGAATCACCAGACAAGCGTGATCTCAGTAATATTTCTCGTGCTTGATCTCCAGATAATGCATGATCCTTACCGGCAGCTGATTTAAAAAGCTCCTCAAATTTCGCTTGGTCTGTGGCTGTTATGAACGATAATCGGATATTTGGGAATCTGTTCGACTTGTTCGATGTAACAGTCGTATTTACAGGTGAAGAAGTAGACCTAAATGAGTCTGCCATTTGGTTTGATGTCATGCCTGTTTTCATTGGGACTTGAGTAGCTGGAGTACTTGATTGAGCGGCTATATAGCTCGAGATTGGAGCGGATTGTTGCTGCTGCTGAGTGTTCTGAAATGGTGATGACATGCCTGTATATAACGGCATATGTTGAGGCGCAAGCTGTCCTTGTTGTATACCTGTATAACCAGTCTGTTGAGCCTGCATTGGCATTCCTGTGTATTGCGATTGAAGTCCAGCAAATGGAGCTGTTGATGATTTACCATATTGACCATTGTTTACGAAGCTCGACTGTTGTGCTTCTCCCAGTCGAGACGTATTGACACCTCCAAGATAGGACTGAGAATTCGAATACATGGTTAAATAACTCCAGTAGATAGAAGACTTCCGGACATTCGCAACTACTAGGTAACTTGTAACTTGGTGCTCGGACTTCTTTATACGAGCCTATAATTATTTAGAGTTCTGTCACGATCATTCCTCGGGGTTGGATTTGTTGCATGTGATAGATAGCTGTAGACTGGAAACGTCATTACAATACACTTCTCTAATGCGACAATGACAGGCGAGAATGATACTGACATTACCAATGGAGGTCAGGATGCCGACTTTGCAAAGGTTTGAGAAAGCTACACTTGCTACTTGATATATCGTTGTATCTAATTTATTGTCCCATAGGCGTTTAAAGACCTCGAAAAAGGCGAGAAAACCGCAGATCAATTAGAACAACAGTTGACAGCTATGGAATCAAAGATAACTGAACTACTGGAAAAGACTGGTGGAGCTCAAGAGTCTACACAATCTAGCACTGCACAGGACATGACCGAGCATGGAAAATCAATAGATGGTTAAATGTGTGGTTACAATTCAAAATTATAATAAATCACATATATATTTCCAAAGGACATCAAATATCAATCCTCATCCATAGCGTCCTCGTCATGATTGTCATTGTTGTTTTCATGCCGGACTGTGCTATTCCTTACATCTTCAGGACTATTCTCATCCTCGTCCCTTCCATCATCTACAGCGTCTTCATCTCCATTACCGTCTTCTTCACTATCCCCCGCGTCCACTTCCCCTAACAATTCCTTATCTTCATCGTCCAGGTCAACGTTCTCCGCATCCGTTGTTGCAAGAATAGTAGTGTCATCAACATCCATCCCGTCGTCTCGCTCAACTTCTTCATTCTTCGCATCGTTCATCTGCGCTCCATCTTCTACTTTCATTTTATCGACCCCGCTCCTCTTCTTTTTATTACTCGAGTTATTACTACCCCGTTTCTTTACAGCAGATCCTTGGCCATTCTCTGCAACACTCTTCCTTGCCAATCTTGGTCTATCTACTTTTTCATCTTCATCATCATTTTGTTCTATTTCCGATCTAAATGATTCGATTAGGCTTTTTCGCCGAAAGAACTTTCTGGGTCGAAGTCCGAAAGTTGCTGCCAAACGTGTAGAATCCAACTCTTTCGCCAGAGAGGTAAGTTCTCCAAATATTCTTGAATAATGACCATATTCTTCTCCGAAATCATCCAATTCCGCTGCTCCTGGTACGGCGAATCCACCCATCCAGACTGATATCCGTGGTCTTTGTATATTTCCAGCCTGTTGATGTAGTTTATCAGACCCCATGTTGTCTACCGAGGAGATTACCGGATTCATTCGATCAAAGTCTGTGGATTCGGTATATTTTGACTCTTCTGATCCCGCGTTATCTTTCTTCTCACTATTCACCTGAGCCGTGGTACCTCGTATCGATTCCTCTTCACTGTCGTAACCAGAAGGTAACGATTTGATACGCTTCCAAGCTCTAAGGACAGAGCTTTCTTCGGAACGAGCATCATAAGCATCAACTTGGCCCTTTTGTATAGCTCTCTCAAGAACTCGGTTAATGCGGTTCCGACGGTACTCTGATATAGCAATTTGATGACTTGTCAATGGACGTTGTATCTTACTTGACTTGCTATTTGTAGATTGTGAATTGTTTGTATTTCCAAGTGAAGTCCTTTGTGTAGATCTCTCATTTAATATGGCTGGCAAAAGTGAAGATGCACGTCGTTGAGATGTTGGTGAATTTGGAGCTGAAGGGAGTTGTGGATCTGCTTTATCCTGGACATGACTGATAGTTGGAATGAGTTTATTCTTTCGCCAATTGCCTCGGCCTGGCCCTGATGCTTTTGATCTACCGGGATTTACTGAACTAGCTCGAGAAGGAGTATATGAACCATTAGTACCGATATCTTGCAGACCCAATCCTTTCGGTTTAGCTCCATGCGCAGTACTACTCATCAAAGTAGCCTCAGGTGATGGTGAGTTCTCATCACTGTCATACCCGCGACTGACATTCCTTCGAATTGATCCTGTTGGTGCTGGTGATTCCATATCTCGACCTGGAGTTTGACTACCTTCCCTGTCTGATGCAAGATGACCAGCTGTCAGCGTTGTTCGATCCTTCCTTGCTCTTTTTAATGCGGTCATTGCGGGACTGGGTTCGCTTGCCACTATAGCTGAGCGTTCCCTTTGTTTTGCATCACCAAATGCTAATTCTTGCTCAGTATCTACATTTTCCAATGCAGCTTGTTCCTCGGTCAACACTTCTAATGAAGGAACTTTGATTGACAGACCATCCGTACCTTCTCCCGCCTCACCTCGTCCAAATGGATTTCTTTGACTATCCTCTTGTGTAAGATCACTCTCAAGATACCACCAAATCAACCATAGGAAGGCTCTTGCTCGACTTTTACTGCTAAGCGTTGGTCGCATGACGAGATCGAAAAAGTCTCGAGGAGAATTGAAGTGCATTTCTGTTACTTTTGGTGCATATTGCGCGAGAAGAAAGACAAGATTGACTGAATTGGTTCGAGGTCGAGGTGAAGCTCTAAGTTGCTCCATCGTTCCAGGTTGTGGTTCATCTTCCGAAGCGCCTTTCAATATGGATTTTAGACGTGGTGCATCTTGTAATTGTTTGTATGCGTGTGGATCTTGATGTGCTTGTAATGCAGGGATAGAATGATATGTTCTCAGTTGAGCTCGCATCTCAGGAAAAACTTGCGGAGTCGTTAGCAGGCTGTTTCGAGGTCAAAATAGATGAGTACCTACAATTCAAGGTGGTATTCATGCGACCTATATTTACTAACAAACATACCATAGCAGTAGTCAAGGCAGATTCATGATCTTGTAAAAGCTTCTCCTTTAATATTTTACTCGTTTTACTACTATTAGCTAACGAGTCGACATAAATCTCCGTAAAAGTATGACCTGGGGACATATCCGAGGTTAATGTAAAGACTCTTTGATCATTATCAAATATCGCCTGTAAGAACTCGAATTGTATATCTTTTCTCCATAATGGTATTCCGTCATCTTTCTTGAGGTGTCTTATCTTGTTGCCTGCGAAAACGGATGAAACACTTCCGTTAGCATTCCTTCTTATCGTATGTGCAATTGAGGTGAATTGGGAAGATCCCGGGTCATTGTTTGGATCTGTTTCTTTTACTTCCGTGTCCACATCGAGCTCGTCATCTTCGGTGCTTGCAAGTGTAGGATGATTGGTAGATACGGGTGGATTTGTCGTCGGTTGTGAAGTAGGCGACGTCTCGACAGATCGCGAGATTGTGGGAATAACAGTGGTTTCATCTGCGAGAATGTGTCGCAAGCTGCTACGATTATCGGAATCTGTCATAGACGTCATACTAGCGATTGAAGTCTGTGTGTGGAATCATAGAGATCTCCATGCGGTTCTAACGTGGTACAGTCTAAGGAATTAATGAGTGAATCTCATACTAATTAGTGGCTAAACATATGTTGAAGCCCGTGTGAAGGTCAAGCTGGTAATTTGTTAAACTATATATATTTTCCGAGTATTTTCTTTTGGATTTGTTTATTTTCATTACCATCAACAATACGAAAAGCTCAAATATAAACAATGTATAGCATTTCTATTTGTATCTATTAAACTAGTGCAGTGAATATGGAATGTATATATGGCTAGAAGCAAAAAAAAACAGCGGTAGATATATAATCTTGGCTTTTGTATGGTCGTCAATTCGTATCTTCGTGTCCCTTCTTTATATAATTTAGTATCCCTTCAAGTGCTTCGTTCCCAATCAATGGAAACATAACTTGATAGAATACCTTTCTCCGGAACTTGGAGATGCGGAAAACAGTGCCATCTTCTGTCGAAAAAAGACTTTTTTTAACAGAAACACACTGGGGAATAGAAACCAACGCTGTCAAAAATGCCGAATATGCCATCAATATTTTTACTTCATCCGTCGTGCTACACCAAAGTCGATCAGTGGTAGTCCATTGCCTAATTTTGTTGCAAAAGAAGAAAGAAGAAAGAGCGCAGATAAAATAATGAAACAAGTATATGGTAGTACGACCATGTTGATGGGTGTGAACCACCGTGAAAATAGTCGTTTACCACCATAAAGGTAACCGTTTACCACCATGAAGCTCCAGGAGGTCCAGATGCTGGATTACCGTAACTACCACCACCACCACCACCACCTCCACCGTAGCCAACAGGTCCCGAAGACATTGGAGCATTTCCCCCACCTCCATAACCACCCCAACCACCGGATTGGCCGCCATAGCTGTTACCACCTCCGAAACCTCCACCACCACCACCTCTTCCACCAAAAGCACGAGCATCACGTGTGGCTGTACCTCCACGTCCACGGCCTCCACCGCTTCTTGATCCACCACGACCACCACCACCACCAAAGCCACCACCTTCACGTGCAATGGTCTCCAAGAAAGCTGGACATTCTTGATTGGCTTCTTTCAACAAATCCATAAGCTCTCGTACAATACCACGGTTACCACGATTGAAAAATGCAGTGGCGATACCCGTGTTTCCGGCTCTTCCGGTACGACCAATACGGTGTACATAATCATCAACATCTGTTGGTAAATCATAGTTGATGACATGGAGAACATTTGGAATATCGAGACCTATCAAGTAATTAATGTCAGTACATGATAGAAAATGATTCGAATGGGAAAAATTAAGATATAAGAAAAGCACCCACCTCGAGCAGCAACAGCAGTAGCAACAAGAATTGGGCATCGTCCTCCACGGAAAAGTTCCAAAGCACGTTCACGTTCGCGTTGAGTACGATCACCGTGAATAGAAGTTGCAGGAAAGCCCTGTCCAATCAAATAGTCGGACAAAGTATCTGCCATACGTTTGGTCTCGACGAAGATCAGAGTCAATCCATTGCCATGTGTATGAAGTAGGTCCAATAAAACTGAACGTTTATCAGCATCCTCAACATACTCAATCTTTTGAGTAATATTTTCAGATGTAGAACCAACACGACCAACTGATAAAAAGATATAATCCCTTAAAAAGTCGCGAGCAAGAACCTGGATATCTCTAGGGAAAGTAGCTGAAAACATGAGAGTCTGTCTGTTGGCAGTGGCGGGCATGTCTTCTTGTTCTACAATGCGGCGAATTTGAGGTTCAAAACCCATATCCAACATACGATCAGCCTCATCAAGGACAAGATATTGAATATTTGCGAGTGAAATACGACCACGTTCGATCAAATCAACAAGTCGACCTGGTGAAGCGACGAGTAAGTCACATCCGCCTATAAATAATTTAGTTAGCATGCAAGAAAGGCAGATCAAAACCGTAATACTTACGTTCAAGCTGACGAAGTTGACCACCAATATCAGCACCTCCATAAACTACACAAGGTCGTACCCATGAACGATAAGCAAACTTTCGAGCTTCGTCATAAATTTGAGAAACCAATTCACGAGTAGGAGCCAAAATCAAAGAAGTGGGACAAGCTTTGCGTTGACGGAAACCACCTTGAGATGGAGCACCTTGACCAGGACCCTTTTGAAATGCCTGCGATAAAATAGGGAATAAGAAACCACCAGTCTTTCCTGATCCAGTTTGAGCACAGGCCATTAGATCACGTCCTCCCATGACAATAGGAATGGAATATTTCTGTACAGGTGTTGGAACTGTATAACTAGCCAACAGGATGTTAGAGATCAAATGATCATCAAGAGGAGGGTTGGTGAATGACAGAACGGCGTCTGGGACATTTTCACCGGAGGCCTCTACTGGAATGTCGTCATATTTCTCAAAATTGATACCAGTTTGTTGTTTCGTTGGATCATTCGGTACACCGAATAATTCCCGTTCCACCCGCTCATTTTTTGGACCTGGGATATGCTTTCCGTCTTTCCATTGACCATCACCAGATCCTCCACGAGAATATTGGCTGGTTCCATTTGAGCCGCCTCCACCACCGCCATATCCGCCTTGATTACTGAAACTACCGCCTCCACTTGCATAACCGCCACGTTGAGAAGAAAAGTTGTTACGTTGGAATCCAGAGTCACCGCCATTATTTTGACCATAGCCTCCGCGAGATCCATAACCACCACCACTAATAAATAATTAGAAGATATACAAAACAAACTTTCTGAATAAATACGTACATAGATTGGCGTTGTTGTTGGGGAGCAAAATCCGCATTATTGTTATTATAACTCAAAGGTGATGGACCTGCACCATTAGTGGCGGGAGTATTTCCATTCGTTGTCGATATTGATGATCTTGCATGAGGTGGAATATAACTAGCAGTACTTGCTTTACGTGCATCGGAAGATGCGGCGCCACTATCACCAGCTCCACCGAAATTATTTCCATTGGTTGTGGTATTACCGGGTGAAACGTTCTGATTATTGTTGCTAATACTAAGCTTCTTCATATCAAGTTGGTCGGCCATATTGGATGTTGATCAAGATTGAAAATTGGAGAGAAGTAAAATTATTTTATCGCCTGTGAGATACTGATTCGAGTAATTCTGCCAAGTTTCTCACTCAAGTACGAAGCGACGAGAGAAGCAGAAAATTAAAAGACAATAAGAACACACAAAAATGCAAATGTCGTCAACAAAAGAACGACAAGCACTAGAATGTGGATATTTTATTGAGATGGGATGATTTTATCAGTAGAAAGGAGAAATTTTTAAATTCAGTGAATGATGACGGAAGTTTTGGCCGTTCGTCCCGCTGTGCCAAGACTTGCCAAAAAAAGACCATTGCCTTTCCTTACTCTTCAAGCGAATTGTTCCCTATCAGATTGCAACAAAATCAGGACCGAAGGACACTCGTTGTAGATATGGTGGTATGAGAATATTGTATCATGATCAAACGTTTTATACACGCTTACACGTTGATTACAGTTATTATACGGCAATAATTTTCCTGAATGGACATTGGTCAAAGTATTTCAATTGCTAAGTTGCATAAGTAACACAGAATCTGATATGAATTTAGCGAGCATTACACAGCTTCTATGGCGTTGGTCCTAAAATATCTCAAAATTTGATGGCCAGGTTTCATGTACACCCCACGGCAAGAATTGGCGCTCTTGCCGATGGACAAATTAACGGACTTGCCGCGACGCTTTCGACAATGGTCATTGATAATGATTTAAAACGACAACTTGTCGCAAATATCAGACGATTGAAAGATATGGGAACTTACCGAGGGAAGAGACATGCAATGGGTCTCCCAGTACGAGGTCAAAGGACTAGAACTCAGGTAGGTTAATAAAGATTAAAATGTGACTTGAGGAGTTGATATTGATTGAACCTTACTAGGCTGCCACTGCCAAAAAGTTGAATCGATTAGATAGAAGAGCTTAATCTACCGTCGAGACAAGAATGCCGTTTATGAGTAATTCCATCGAACGATAGATAAAAAAATCATTCTATCAATGTTAACAATGAGCAGTACGATCTGAGACAATGACTACGAAATCTCACATCGTTACCGGCTCTCTAGTCTTGGACGCGATGGAAGAGGACGAGACGGGCGAAGTTCGTTTGACACACTGACAGAAACAGAAAACATATCATTGTTGACACGTTGAATTTATTGCAATTAGGCTCTACCACAAAACATATGGGAGATGACTGTGGGAAGCAGAGATCATTCAGGCAGACCCTCGCTTGGAATTGACTGCTTGGCAGGGCTGTAATCATAATTGATTGACATTCGTTGCAAGGAGGCAGAAGATTATACAAATTTGAATGGAATTTAGAATATCCTTCGGGCAGCATTCTGCCAACTTTTGACGATAAAAGCTGCCAATTATATCTGGCCCATCTGAGAAAGGTACAGGGTGAAAAGTTAGCATAAAACTGCACTATTGGGCACCACAAAATGTAAATATGAAATTACAGCACAGGTATTGATGCATATCAACCTGCTGTACTAAAAATATATCTCGCATGAACGAACCTAATAAGAACAACTACCCCACACTTAACCTCCACATCCGTCAATAATACCTCTACCCCACACCCAACATAACATCTCTTCGTTCCTGAGCATCACTTAATCCCATCGACCCTACGTTCTTATCTAATTTGTTAGATTGATACAAGACTGGAAACGTCGTTATACCAGGGTCTAGTGGAGATCCCCCCCCTCCAATTATGCCGGGAAGCAACTTTGGGGCACCTCTCGGAAAGGTAATCTCCAATGACAGTGATTTCGGGACACCGGATGAGAATGGAGAAACACATTCAACGAAAAACACAGTACATTCAAGACTGAGAGCTCCAAGTTCGGTCATGAAACCAAAAAAACTGTTAGGTATGGTCTACAGCCGCGAATATATCCATCAGTAGTTGACTCGTATATAGTTGCCAATCGTGGAGAGATACCCATACGTATTTTTAGAAGTGCTCATGAACTTGCCCTTCAGACGGTTGCTATTTTCAGTTATGAAGACCGTTTATCAATGCATCGACAAAAAGCAGATGAAGCTTATATGATTGGAAAGAGAGGGCAATATACCCCGGTTGGTGCTTATTTAGCCATAGACGAGATTGTAAGGATCGCCAAGGCTCAAAATGTCAACATGATTCATCCCGGATATGGATTTCTCAGTGAGAATGCCGAGTTTGCACAAAAGGTTGAAGAGGCTGGCATGATTGTAAGCAATCTTTCGGGTCGTTGTAATTGAAGCATGATACTGATGTGGTATTGTAAGTTCATTGGACCTAGATATGAGACGATCAGTGCTCTTGGTGACAAAGTCTCTGCTCGTGAATTAGCAATGAAATGTGAAGTCCCAGTTGTGCCTGGAACTCCTGGTCCGGTAGAGCGATTTGAAGATGCTAAAGAGTTCACTGACAAATATGGCTTTCCCATCATTATCAAAGCTGCTTTTGGCGGGGGTGGACGTGGAATGCGAGTTGTCTGGAAGCAAGAAGAATTACAAAGCTCTTTCGAAAGAGCAACTTCTGAAGCTAAATCAGCATTTGGAAATGGTACATGTTTTATTGAAAGGTTTCTACATCAGCCAAAGCATATTGAGGTACAATTACTGGGTGATAACTATGGAAATGTTGTACATCTATTTGAACGGGATTGCAGTGTACAGAGACGACATCAAAAAGTAGTAGAGCTTGCGCCTGCCAAAGATTTACCAGCAGATATACGAAAAGGAATTCTAGACAGTGCAGTCAAGCTAGCAAAGTATGCAAAATATCGAAACGCAGGGACGGCAGAATTTTTGGTGGATGCTTCTGGTACGATATCATTCATTTTATGGTATTGTGACAATGACTAACCATGGTATATAGGCTTCTATTTTATAGAGATCAATCCAAGAATTCAAGTCGAGCATACAATAACAGAGGAGATTACTGGTATAGACTTGGTTGCAGCACAGATACAAATCGCAGCTGGAGCTTCTCTCGAAGACTTAAACTTGACTCAGGACAAGATCTCGATACGTGGATTCGCTATACAATGCCGAATCACAACCGAGGATCCTAGTAAAGGATTTGCTCCCGATACTGGAAAGATAGAAGTATACAGATCTGCTGGCGGTAATGGTGTTCGTCTAGATGGAGCGAATGGATTTGCAGGAGCTGTAATAACGCCATTTTATGATTCAATGCTTGTAAAATGTACATGTCGAGGTTCGACATATGAAATTGCAAGAAGGAAGATGCTCCGAGCTCTCATTGAATTTCGAATTCGAGGTGTAAAGACTAACATACCATTTCTTGCTTCTCTACTTGCTCATCCAACATTTGTTGAGAGTAAATGCTGGACAACTTTTATTGATGATACGTAAGTCAAAATTTGATCAATGAATTGCATAGCTTCTGACAACGACTAGTCCGGAATTATTCGCCCTCATTGGATCACAAAATCGTGCACAGAAACTTTTGAGTTATCTAGGAGATCTGGCAGTGAATGGTAGTCAAATCAAAGGCCAAATCGGTGAACCAAAATTGAAAGGTGATATCATAATGCCTGAAGTCATGGATAAATCTGGTAGTATTATAGATATGTCCATGGAAGCAACAAAAGGATGGCGTAAGATCATATTACAAGAGGGACCTGAAGCATTCGCAAAAGCTGTTCGAGCTAACAAAGGTTGTCTGATTATGGATACAACCTGGCGTGATGCACATCAATCTCTCCTTGCCACCCGGGTTCGTACAGTAGATATGCTTAATATTGCTCGTGCTACTAGTCATGCACTCAGCGGTGCCTGGGCCTTGGAATGTTGGGGAGGCGCAACTTTTGACGTAGCAATGCGATTTCTATACGAAGATCCATGGGATAGGCTGCGAAAGTTGCGTCAAGCTGTACCTAACATTCCTTTTCAGATGTTACTGCGTGGTGCGAATGGTGTTGCTTACTCGTCACTGCCAGATAATGCAATCTTCCATTTTTGCGAACAGGCCAAGAAGAATGGTGTTGACATATTCCGCGTCTTTGATGCTCTCAATGATATGTCTCAACTTGAAGTCGGTATTCGAGCCGTGTTGAAAGCTGGAGGTGTCGCTGAAGGCACTGTATGTATTAGTGGAGATTTAATGGTAAGTAAATATTTCTTTCGCAAATACTGTCATTTCTACTTGGCATCTTCCGAGCCATCTGTTAAAGCACTCAATTATTTCGACGTTATCGACACCTATTTATCCGGACTGCATATTTTCATTTTCGGATTTAAGCATTTACTAACATTTCATGCATTAGAATCCTCGAAAGAAATACAATCTTGAGTATTATCTTGATCTTGCAGACAAGATTGTCGGCATGGGTTGCCACATACTCGGTATCAAAGACAGTATGTATTCTTTGATCTCCACAAGTAAATACAATAATGTTTTTGAACTGACCCTTCTCCAGTGGCTGGTGTACTAAAGCCACAAGCAGCTACAATGCTTGTCGGATCAATAAGAAAGAAATATCCAGATCTACCAATACATGTCCATACACACGACAGTGCAGGGACCGGAGTTGCTTCAATGATTGCCTGTGCACAAGCAGGAGCAGATGCAGTTGATGCTGCGACAGACAGTATGTCTGGTATGACATCACAACCATCTATTGGTGCTATCGTTTCGTCACTTGAAGGCAGCGAATTTGATACCGGTCTAGATACTGCAGCATTACGTGCAATCGATGGGTATTGGGCACAACTAAGACTTCTCTACTCTCCTTTCGAAGCAGGTCTTACTGGACCTGATCCTGAAGTCTATCTCCATGAAATACCTGGTGGTCAACTTACCAATCTCATCTTCCAAGCATCTCAACAAGGTCTTGGTGCGCAATGGGCTCAAACTAAAAAAGCGTATGAGGAAGCTAATAATTTGCTCGGTGATATTGTCAAGGTCACACCTACATCAAAAGTAGTGGGCGATCTAGCACAATTCATGGTCAGTAATAAATTATCTCATCAAGATGTGCTCGATAAAGCGACACAATTGGATTTCCCATCATCTGTTTTGGAATTCTTCGAAGGATTAATGGGTCAACCATATGGAGGGTTCCCAGAGCCACTTCGGACACAAGCTTTACGAGGGCGCCGTAAAATGGACAAACGTCCTGGATTATATCTAGAACCGTTCGACTTTGATGGTATTCGTAGTAAACTCAAAGAAATGTATGGTGGTTGTACAGAAACAGATGTTGCATCTTACGCCATGTATCCAAAAGTATTTGAAGATTACAAAAAGTGGACACATAAATATGGGGATTTATCAGTCTTACCCACACGCTTCTTCTTATCCAAGCCTCAAATTGGAGAGGAATTTTATGTAGAACTTGAAAAGGGTAAGGTTTTAATATTGAAACTTCTCGCCATTGGACCACTTAGTCAACAAACCGGTCAAAGAGAAGTATTTTACGAAATGAATGGGGAAGTGCGACAAGTCACAGTTGATGATCAGCATGCTGCAGTTGAATCAAAGAGTAGACCAAAGGCTGATGCAAGTGATTCGAATCAAGTTGGAGCACCGATGAGTGGAGTGGTTGTTGAGATTAGAGTTAAGAATGGCGGGGAAGTCAATAAAGGCGACCCGATTGCAATTTTGAGTGCCATGAAAATGGTAAGTATCGTTTCATATATACGTCATGCCATATCATTAAGATGAAGTTACTAATGATGATTGGTGATATAGGAAATGGTTATATCCGCTCCTCATTCTGGCAAAATTGGTGACATGGGTGTGAAGGAAGGCGACTCTGTTCACGCTCAAGATTTGATTTGTAAAATTGTAAAATGATTATTATATTATATATATATATATATATCTTGTTTGTATGGGTGGGTGTCAATTACGTATTTAGACGATGATTATGGTAAATATGATTATTGGTTTTCTTGTTAACCAACATTTATTATTACATTATTTTGTTGCGTGACAAAGTATTTTACTGTAATTGAAATAATGATCAGCAGGACATGCCGTCATAATCAAAGTAGCTAGTGATCATCAGAGGTTTTCGTCATCATCCACAGAAGCCAATGATCACCAAGACTTGTCGTCATCAGAACCAGTAATTAAAGACAAGAGATACAGTAGAATTTTCAGCCACCTCCAGGTAAAAAAAGTGGATCACGGAAAAAAGCGTTGTCTTTTTAATTTTATGTGTGGTGTTTATGAACCGTTTTACGTCGCGCTTATATAATGGTAGAACGCGATACACTCTGAAACAAATCTCCTGAGTGGAATGAACATTCTCCACTTTTGTTGTTTACCTTTTTTTTATTTTTTCCGAAAGAAAAAATGCTCCGGAGATTACTGTATCCACATAGATTCGTAGTTAAATTATTAAGCATCAATAAAGAGAATTTTTCACGCATATATATGTAGTACAGTTATGATATTTTTCCAATCGGTTCTCAATTGAATCCTTCCTCTGTTCAAAACTAATCGAATGATCACCTAATAAACGTGAAGTACAAAAAAATAGGTGAGAAATACCGTTTTCTTTTTATGTTTATGCCCAGCCATGTTTTTTGTCTTGGACCCCCTTTTCCCTTCACTTGCTGTAAATGAACTATCATGTCGCGTCCTGTTTTATTGTTTTTCCTTGTAAAACGTGTACGGCATGCAGAATGATCATGTCCCCGTTACATATGCAAAAGAAAAACGACGTATTTAGGGTGCGATTGACGTAAAGAGAAAGACAGAAAAACAAAAGAAATAAAAAGGATCGTTGCGCCCCCATCGGTAGAGTGGCTTCTTTTTAGTTTTTTAGCTCTTTTACGCCCATCACTTGTACAAACTGCTGATCATTGTAAAAAATCAGTGAGAATTGGCTAGCAGATTCACGGATCGTATCTCGATCTTCAAAGCTCGATAGGATGGTTGTTCTAAGCCCTACTGTATTGGCACTGGTTGCTGTCAGTATTACTTCGTTATCTTCACACGTCAATGCACAATGTAGTCAATCTGGCGGGAATTATTACTGTAAACAAGTCAATTCATTGTCATTTACCAATTTTGGAGCTGCTGGAAGTTATAATGCTGTCTCTCACATGGATGAAGTCACTGGACAATGTACTTTTTCAAATGTTACCTATGGTGGATCACTTGCGCCATTTGACGAGGAATTGTCTATTCATATTCGTGGACCATTCAATCTTAAGCAATTTGCCGTATTTGGTCAATCGGGGAAAAGCATAACTAGAAGAGATCGTCATGTTCATGGCCACGGTCACGGTCACGTTCATGATCATGATAGTCTGTTGGAAAACCGTATGACCAGAGTCCAAAACTGTCCCACCGCAAATGGTACTTTGGTAACATACTTTGGCAAAACTTTCAAGATTGAATGTGGAATGGATAGACAGGGAAATATCGGAGTTTCGAAACAATTAAATATGCTTGGATGTATTAGGAAATGTGCTGGTACGCGAAATTGCGTTCAAACTAGCTTTGTCAGATCTACAAAGTTATGTTATTTGAAATCCGCGTCTCTCTCTTTAAAGGCTCAGGATTACAACAATAACGTATATGGAGCTAGACTGGTAAAATTGACCATCTCCACTAAAGTCACTCCTTCAATGATTGCTGCAGATTCAACAGCCATTTCATCACCATCTTCTCCTGTTGCTTCACAATCTGCACCAGCCTCTGCTCCAGCTTCTTCTCCAGCGTCTTCTCCAGCTTCGTCTCCAGTCTCACCTCCAGTCACACTTCCTATCTCATCTCCAGGTTCAGGATCAGGATCGGGATCAGGTTCAGGTTCAGGTTCATGGTCACGAGAATCCTATTACAATTCCCAAACTTCTACTTCCCAAGGCGTAACTTTCCTCAACAACCAAGGAGGCGGCTCATTTCCCGGAATCTGGTCCCCCACATTCGGCAACTCGCTAGGCTACTGCTCTTCCAGCGGCACCACTCCCGCCATGAAATCCCAAATCCTCTCCGACATTACGATCCCTTCTTCCTCTGAAATCTCACTCTGGTCGTCATCCCCTTGCACCTCATCCGATCCGTGTTCCTACAACCGTCCCGAATCCGTAGCCTACCACGGCTTCAGCGGCGCCAACAAAATCTTCCTCTTCGAATTCCTCATGCCGACGTCTTCTTCTGGAAACGACATGCCTGCCTTGTGGTTCCTGAACGCCCGCGTGCCTCGCACTCAACAATACGGTTCGTGTTCGTGCTGGGGAAACACGGACGGATGTGGAGAACTAGACGTTTTTGAAGTCTTGACCAACGGCGAGCAGAGAATGCTTAGTTCTCTCCACGGAGACCAAGCGCTGACGAATCCGAATTACTTTTCTCGTCCGACGACAAAGTCTATGAAAGCGGCTGTGATATTGTCGGAAAATCAAGTCAATATTAGAGTTTTGGACGACGGGTTTGATTTCCAAACTGGTGTTTGTGATGATGTGGTTAATGAGTGGTTGGCCGATCTCCAGAATCCTCGCGCTTCTATAATGGCTCTTCCTTGAATCGATGCAAAGAGGAAGAGAAGAGAGATGGGTTTATGTGATTATATGATTGAAGATTAACGGTATTTGAGCGAGAGATTCTATGTTGTTATTATTATTATGGTTGCTACCTTTTTATTCTTGTAAATATCTTATATTATTATGTGACACATCACATTTGTTGATCAAAACTATGTTCGTTCACAACTGAAACTACGTCGTTGTGGTTCACAAAGTAAGATTTATGCCAAGTGAACGACATTGACGGTGCTATACATAGTACAGTATAAATACATAAAACGACTCGTAAAAGAAACAGTTCATACAATCAAAAGTCGTCTAATATAGAATATTCAATCGCTATGCATTCTCATCAATCATCTCATCATATCTACTTTATCATCAAAGTTCTCTTCACAGGTCTGATCATGATAACATGTCTCAATTCCTCATCACAACCCCATTCTCTACCATCAAACGGTAATCTCATCATTTTCTCAAACCCGTATTTCTCATATAACCCTCTTCCTTCATCCGTCGCTTCTAAATATGTCAAGACACCCAATCTATCGGCTTGTTCTAGTCCCCATTTTAAATGCATACTGGCTACACCTCGCCCGTTATATTCTGGATCTGTACCCATGAAATGGAGTAATACATGTGGAGTATCATTTGGTAAATAACTATCTTTGCAAGATTTAATGGCGGTGTAAAAAGCATTCAACCGGATAGGATCCGACGAAGGCGCGTACTCTGATATGGTGTTTTGACTTGATGAGAGGGAGAGAAAAGGTAGAGGTCGAGGGTGAAACTTCCAGATCGAAAATCCAAGAATACGACCTTCGGATCTGGATGCAAGACGATCAGACGGACATAAGGACAAGAGATCGCTCTCGGGGACGGGAAGAGATGAGTCGTGGACAATCAGATGACGCATCCATGAAGAGTCATTCGACAAATGAGATTGTAAACGTTGTTGTTCCCACGACGTATCAAGATGACTGTGACCTTTTGGATAAAATAGTTGGGAATGCATGGTTGGAAATGCAGAATTCATTATTCGAAAATAAGCAGGCATGTCTCTCTGAAGCATAGGTCGAAGTGTAAGCGTGTTCTTTTGTGCTAGTATGTTGGGATGTAATGATGTATTCATGCCGGGTCGAGTTGATGAATAACCCTCGGCGATTGTAGTGGTGGTCGACATGATAGATAAGAATGCTCACGGAGGTAGAATCTCAGGTTTGTTGTTTTTCATATAATACAAATCCAAATGGTTATGAAACAAAAAATCATCCATATCTGTTGTCTTTACAAAAAAGATAACGCTATCAATAGTCATACTTTTCCAATGTCTACTGCCTTTTGATACGTTTTTTATCAAGCCGGGCCAACAGCCAACAATAATTGACCCGCTTAATCTCGGCTCTAACATTACTATCTTTCCGAATGTTTGCAATATTTGTTTGCACCTGACGAATGGCAAAACAAAATTTTGCAGGGGTCTGGATTTTCCTATCTTGGGCGGCAAACCCGTTTACAATTTTACCTCGTATACAACCACGACAACTGGACCATTGACTTTTTCCATTTGAACGTCAAATCTACTAAAAATAATTTAGAATACGGGGTCATCGTACAGTATTACGTACAGCATTAGCATCAATTGGGCTCAACGTCATGCGAAAAGTATGATGGTTTGTTGTCCTCCTTTATGTTACGCATGGACATTGTCCACTCTATTTAATGCCTCATTCCCACCCTGCATCTGAATTCTCTTTTCTTCATTCCCATATCAATTCTTTCTTCTCACATTCGCTTTCAATCAATAATAATTTCTTAACAATATAAAAGTCTTCTTTACCAACAAGAAAAATCAAACATGCGTTCTACAGTCTTCATCACAATCGCCGCCATTGCAGGTGCTTCGGCAAGCTCCGTCTTTCCTCGTGCTTCATGCCAAGATACCTACAACTCATGCCTTGCATCGAACAAAACCCAGGTTGCATGTCAATGTGACCAGACCGCTTGTCTTGGCGAGGATGACGCTACAGAAGCCGACTTTTGCGCAAGCGCTACTGCCGGGGGTATCTACAAGACCACCACCTCTCCAAGCTCTGCTGCAACTTCACCATACGTAGACTCATGCCAAGCAACATACAACACATGTCTCACATCCAACAAGACAGAAGTTGCTTGTGAATGCGATTTGCAAGCCTGCGACGGTGAGGATGACGCTCGTGGAAGTGACTTCTGTGCCAGCGCAACAGCAAATGGAATCTACAAGACCGCATCATCAGCAGCTATGGGAGCTGTCACTACCATCACCGTTCCCGCAAACGGAACTCATCCCGGAACAATCTACACCACCGTCTGCCCACCTTCAACAACTGCCCTTGTTGGCGTACCTTTGACTCGTCCAGCTGTTGCCCCTACAGCTCCTGCTTCAAACGCTACTTCACCAAAGCCTGCTGCTTCGACGTCTGCTGTCATGTTCAAGGGTGCTGCTGAAAAGCTCGGTGCAGGTGCAGGTTTGGCTGTATTGATTGGAGCTGTTGCACTTGCTTTGTAATAGAAATCGTCTTTCGAAATTCTCGTGGTTGGTGGGTGTCGTATATACTTTGTAATTAATTTCCTCAATGTCATATTGCATTCCATGTCTTGTAATGATATCTACTCATAATATATCAACTATTCTAATATTTACACTTGATAGTAAAATGTTCTTGTTTTGATTGATAGATCTATTTGCCCCGCTATTGCTCGAGAATTTGTATGCTTTCCACCGAGGATGTCGTCGTCGAACCATGTAATAAAAGACTCGATCGAACATCTGCTTGTTGCCCATCAAACGATTGTGCCATGTTCTTGTCTCCTAATGATACTCTCCTTTCCACTACATCATGTCCCAATTCAACTTGTTTTGCAACGTTCATATCCCCAGCCTCTGGATCTGTCATCTGTTGAGGTAGTGAAACATCACTTACCACTCTAGACATGTTAGATTGCGGTGTAGTCCTACTTGATACTGTTCTTGTCGATACTCTTGACCCTCCAGGTCTTTTCCCCCTGCTAGGTCGTTCGTCTTGCATAGTACTATTGGTAGTCCTACGTTCCAATACTACCGCAAATCCATCATCCAAAGGGACCGCATCTTCTTCATCGTCTGAAGCGAAAAGGTCACCTCTAGAACTCAAAGAGTCATTTGTTCGACCACTTCCCGCTGTATTTCTCCTCGGTCGCCCTGATTTACGGCTTCTTTGACCTTGATAACTAGCCTCGCTCTCGTCCGTTATAGATCGTCCTTCTTCGCTCTCGCTTCCTTGACGATGACTTCGTCCTGGATTGTTCTGCAAGCCCGCCACGTCAGGTCTATATGGAACATCTCTCCTGCCCAATCCTAGTCTTTTTCCCCAGAGTCTTAGAAACGTCATCCCTCCTCTTCCCTCGTCTAGATTATTATGCTTTTCTACCGTCCTGCTCTTTCCATAAACCATTCTCTGCTCTCTAGTCGAATATCCCATCCGTCTCTGTCTATCAGGTCCTGCAGTAGCTCCATATCCTCTCGCATTTCTTCCTATTCCTTCTCCATCGTCATCTTGATCACTGCTCCACCCTAACAAACCCGTCCGCTCGTCCTCTTCGGACCAATCATCGTAGAAATCAAAATCTAGATCCTCTGTCCCGTCTTCTCGATGTCTTCGTATTCTATCGTTTTTCCGCCTTCTATTCCCCAGACAATCTACACATGGTCTGAAACAAGACTGTACGCTCGCCAGACACGGGTTGATGTATTCATGTCCAAAGACCAAGACGGATGTTTGGGCGGATTGATTCGCTGCTTCGATGGTTTGAGATATGTCGTTTAGTGTCCTACGAAATCGAGGGTCGGAAGCGGGATACATTTCTTGAAACACCCTGACCTTGTAGATAAGTTATTATATACACATGTTTATGGTTTTGTAAATGTCAATGATGTGGTTATGCGGGGAAAGATGTTTGTTTTTGTTCACGTTTCCTCAAAGGTTATTATCACGTGGAAGGTATGCACTGAGTAAAGATAGTAGTCATATCATTACAAACAAATGTGGTGGTAAGGTGACTATAGATACTATTTGCTCCGCCGTATCTTCTATTGATATTGACAATCGGTGGATAAAAAACACGTATGTAATAATAATAATAATGGCATTGTTTCTATTTCGATGATGGTCAAATTTTAATTGTGCAATTGAGTCTAACCCTAAATTCTATGCAAAACATCATTGCCAACGCTTCTGTAATAATGATATGTGGCTGAACGTGGCCGATTGGCAGAATAATAAATAATTATTATTACAACAACATGCTCGTGGACTGATCTACATATACTTCAATCTTTTCTAATAGAGTAAAGCATCAGACATGGTCATTCGGTATCACAGACTCGATTGAAATGCATTACAGTAAGTGAATACGAAATACTCAAAGTTTTTCAATTATTCATGCTTTCGCAGTACGCTTTCTTAAAACCCCAAAGGTCACGACAAGTACACACAAGGCCGTTCTAGATGCTAGTATTACCCTGACCACGGATCTTGGGGAAACTTTCTACGACGACAATGTCGATCTAATCGTTACTTTAAGATCAGCACAACATGGAGGAAATATTTATTTACGAAAATCTGCACAATGGATGGGTGGAAATAGAGCTTTGGCAATCGCTCTCGATCTAACCGGGTTTGAAGTCGATTGGCCGGCTGTGCTGCATGTTGGACTACGTAGTGATAATAGCCAAAATACCGACCGCTTCGATCATTTCGATGCGGCTACAGATGATTCAAATTCACCCGCATTCATATCAGCGTGGAGTGCTGCTCTAGATGCCTCAAAAGGCAGTTCTGAGGCGCCTAGACGAGTTGAACGTAGATTTACGCCGCTGAGTGGACGTTCACTGAATATATGGGAAGATATGGGCGATAGTATTGCACGTCATTTATGGGATGGAAGTGTAGCGTTGACAGCTTACTTTGACAGAGTTATTGCGCTCAATGCTAGTGCAGCTCTACCCATACTTGAAAGAGCATTTGTCTCTGCAACGTTCAAGCGACTGAATGTTATAGAATTGGGCTGCGGATGCGGAATTGTTGGTATTGCTTTGGCACAGACTATACCAGACTGTGACGTACTTTTGACTGATTTGGAGGAAGTCAGAGACTTGGTAGATCAAAACATCAGTACGGCCAATACAGCTATCTCGAGTAAACTATCGTTCGAGTCGTTGGACTGGGAGCAGCCTTTACCGCCACGAGTTTCTTCACGAACATTCGATATCATTATTGCTGCAGAGTGTATATATAACAGCGACAGCATCCCGCTCTTGGTCGAAACCCTACGGTCGCTAATAAAAAGATCACCAAAAGCCATTATTATAATATCGACAAAATTCAGACATGAGAGCGAGAAGAAATTCTTTCAATTGATGGCTGAGGAAAATGTTACACATGCTGGAGAAATATTGTTACCAATCCCGGGAATACCGGGAACAGGTTATGGTGATTTCTCCACGAATGTCAATTTACATTTGTTCCATGGTCCTTCCTATCGTGAACCTAACACAGCTCCGAACTATGGAGATAAAGCATTTGCTTCCGTCACTTCCGCCATGGATTGAATAATCATGTCCTACATAATTAACCATTCATCAAGCAAAGATATGTTAGTAATCGTAACATCCGTAACCAACTACCTCTATAGTTTTCACTCGCATAGAGTTTTGTGTTTTTCCACCTAGATGGCTTCCGTTGAGATGAACACAAACACAAGCAAGCACGGCAAGGACCTCGACTCGAGCTAGAAAAGTCAATTCCAACGCTGTGGGGACAGGACCCGCTTAAAATTCTAGGGCAACCACGGTATCGGGGACTATATTTTTCTGATTTCTAACATACTATTTTCTTACCATACCGCGAAAGTATTACATTTCCAGATTCCTCCTGTCGGCGCATAGTCATAAATCACTATCGTAATAGCGCTTTTCGACTCATACAAAGTAATCACCCTGTTCGTGAGGCTAATAGCTTGATCACCAGTCAATTGCAAAATACTGTTCTTGGTATGTAATCCTTGTCAAACAAAGTTACCCCGCGTTTGAAGAGTAAGGTTCCATATTTTTGGAAGAAATTGCACAACTGTAAGCACAAACCATGGCTAAAACATTTGTCGTCTGTGACATATTGCTAACGAGCTAATAAAGGATCATTCCCTGCAAGCAATTTCTTCCATGCGTCTCCATTCTAGCAACTTTTCAATTGTGCTCTTTTGAAAGAGAGCAGATTACACAACATCATTCCGCGGTCATCATCTCAATCATTGGTCGCCGTATTGATCAGTGCATCATCATTGCTCGTAGATTATCTCCGGAATCTGCCCCACTTGACGCCACTACAGATCCTATTGTTTGCTTTATCTAGTTCGTACCTGCCTTCAACAATTCATCAACCATTTCATCAGCTGCCGCATAGTCTGTTATTAAGTACTCTTCCTCTGCTAGAGGAGGAGTCTGGGAAGTCTAGCCAGCAGATCAGTCTGGTCTACGAGTCTTTCAAACCGCCCTAACATTCACTTATCGTTTCGGCATTTATTTTTATTACAATTTGATTATAACGAATGGCACCTTCTGCCATTCTTTTTGACGAAGTCATTGACAATAAGCAACCTTTGACTCCTCAAATTAAAACCATCAACAAACAGTACAATTTCAACAACAACGCTGTTGATGAGGCTTGTAGTCTCTCTTCCGTTCCAAAGGAATTGATCGGTCTAGCATTGAACAAACGTATCGATGGTATCGATACCGATTCGTGTGCGGCCGGCGAAGAGGATGCGTTCTTCGTAGCTGATCTCGGTCATGTTTATCGTCAGCATCTACGCTGGAAGAAGATGCTACCTAGAATTCAGCCTCACTATGGTAAGAGCTCCGATCCATGCTGTTAAATCTGTTTACATTTGTTGATCTTGAAGTTATAGCTGTCAAATGTAACCCTGATCCGTACGTTCTTCAATTACTTGCTGCACTCGGCAATGGATTTGATTGTGCGTCCAAGACAGAAATTGAACAGGTTTTGTCGTTTGGAGTGAATCCATCTCGTATCATCTATGCTCATCCCTGCAAGACCAAGTCTTACTTGCGTTCGGCTGCCGAGCAAGGCGTCTGTCAGATGACCTTCGATAACGCTGCTGAACTTTATAAGATTCGCGATTTTCATCCTAAAGCGAAATTGTTATTACGCATCACCACCGATGACTCGGCCAGTCTTTGCCGTTTGAGTCAAAAGTTTGGTGCTCCACCAGAGATGGTCGTACCACTTTTGACACTCGCCAAACAACTCGAACTTGATATTGTTGGAGTTGCATTCCATGTCGGATCTGGAGCTTCTGATCCTCAAGCTTTTGTAAATGCTGTTCGTGATGCTCACTCCGTTTTTGAGCAGGCATCGGAGATTGGCTACAATCTGCAAATCTTGGATGTCGGGGGAGGATTCATGAGCGACACATTCGAGGAAATGGCAATGGCATTATCATCTGCGGTGGAGGAATACTTTCCACCACATATTCGTGTCATTGCTGAACCTGGAAGATTCTATGTCGCCTCAGCCTTTACCATCGCAGTAAACGTTATTGCTCGACGTGCCATCAAGGATGATGCCATGAACAAGACCAGCTGTATGTTATATATCAACGATGGTGTCTATGGCAACTTCAGTTCCATCATGTTTGATCATCAGCAGCCCGTGCCTAAAGTCTTGAAAGCTGGCGGGAATCATTACTTCAATCAATATCAGCCGGAAACCTTGAAAAAGTCCTCTGAATCTTTTGGAAAGATGTTGACCGAATATAGTATCTGGGGACCAACATGTGATGGTATTGATTGTATCACTACGTCATGGTCTTGTGCAACGCTGCTCGATGTGGGTGATTGGTTATTTTTTGAACACATGGGTGCATATACCAAGTGTAGCGCGACACGTTTCAATGGATTTCCTGACAGTCATGACACTATTTATGTATCTAGTGAGGCAGCAGTACATGCGATGCTAAATCTTTAGGGTTTGCTCTTAGAATAAATTAATTATGGACCGATGTCTATTCTACTATAGTAGTAATGTTAATTAACATGCAAAAGTTGAAACATTATTATGTTGAAATTATCATCGCATGGAATCGTGAATGGACATCAAACGTAATATGAACATGTTATATGTAACTGTTGAGGGTGTCACATTCGTTCTTGGCGCTATGACGTCTGTCAATTGATTTTTTTGGTTGCTGATAAATTCACTCCAGAACAGCACAGTGAAGCTGCTTATCTACCTCAACACATTATTTTACTTACTTGTCGCGCAGCTTCACCGTTGATAGATCTGGTTATCGGTTCATTGATTTTGTGAAACTTTCGTCTTTTCGAGTCTGTCCCAGACAAGTGTTGCAGTCATGGAGGACGCATTGGCTGAATTTACGTCCATCACTGGCGCCACACTTGAACGTGCACAACAATATCTCACCTTGACAGAAAATAATCTCGAACAGGCAATACAGTTATATTTCGATGCCGGAGGAGTTGATATGGGCACGACCGAAGCAGAAACAACTCAATCACAGCCTGTATCAGCGACTACTGCTGTACCATCGCGCCCCACAACGACTTCATATCGTGAAGATGCTAACGGTGCTGTACTTCTCGATTCTGACGATGAAGACATGGTAGAAAGTAATACTCGGACTGATCCTTCTCACGGGAATTATGAAGATGACGAGGCTATGGCTAGAAGATTACAAGAAGAAGCTTATGGTTCCGGAGGAGTCATTGGAGGACAAGACGATGTGCGAGCTCCCATGGCCAGAACGACAGAGACATTGGTAGGTGGGCCTGATCTGGATTATGGAGGCATGGGAGGAATGAGAGCAAGTCTGGGTGACGCTTTTCCTAGACCCGTTCGTAGACGTAGGTTGTTTCAGACGCCACGATAAGCATGATCAAGACTGACAAGTTGTAGCACCACCTGGTATATTCAACCAACAGCCATCTTCGGTGTGGGATGAACGTGACCCACTGGGCCAACGTGAGCAGCTTAGTCGGGCTACCGGAGGAGCATCGGACACATCTTCAAAATCAAATCTGTTGGCCGAGCTGTTCAGACCCCCAATAGATCTCATATATCCCCATTCTTGGGACGAAGCTCGTGATCAAGGAAAAGAGGAGGAAAAGTGGATATTAGTCAATATACAAGACCCATCAATATTTGATTGTCAGGTTCTCAACCGTGATATATGGAAAAATCCTTCCGTCAGAGATACGGTGACGGAACATTTTATATTCATGCAATATACAAAAGATGACCCAAAAGGTGGTCAATACATTAATTATTATTTCCAAAGGAAAGACGACGAGAACGAGTACCCGCATGTAGCTATAGTTGACCCGAGGACAGGCGAGCAGGTCAAAGTATGGTCCGGTCCACCAGTACCAAAACCCTCGGACTTTCTGATGGATTTGCATGAATTTCTGGATCGATACAGTCTTAAAGTATCTGCCAAAAATCCTGTTGCAAACAGAAAGCCAGAACAAAAGATGAAGACGGTAGATCAGATGACAGAAGAGGAAATGATGGAATTGGCATTACAGAACAGTATGCAGAACGGTTCTACCAGCACACCAATTCAGAAAGCCCAGGATCCTGATTCTTTGACAAAGATAATCAAAGATGATTCACCGATTACTATAGAAGACTCTCCTACAGACGATGTGCACATGGAGGAGGCTTCCGAATCTCAAGAGACACCATTTACCAAGATTCCGTCAGATAGACTTCATACTGAACCGGAAGATCCATCAACTTCCACGCGGATACAGTTTAGATGGTCTGGCGGTAGAGTTGTTCGGAGATTTACGTTAACGGATAAAGTACAACGTATATATGAATGGTTGAAAGCAGAGCCGCTTGATGGAAAAACAGATGTTGATTTTGAACTTATAGCGATGGGTAAGAATTTAATCACTTCATTAGATGAGACTGTGGAAGAAGCTGGTCTAAAGAACGGCACGGTCATGGTAGAGCATTTGGAGAGCTAAGGGCCTGACTTTTTAGTATTCTTTCTCAAGCATAGCGATCTATATGATATTGTAGTATATTTTTCCATAGATTACCCTTGAATTATTACAGAAAATAACGCCTGACGCGTCCACGTCATAGTTCTTGACATTTCAATACCCCGCTTGTTCGTTCAAAGTTTGTTTTTGTATCATCGTGGGGTGGTGCCTGCAGTAATAAGATTGGTCTGAAGCCAGTCGACCAAATTTTATGCCTGGAAATTATCAACAGAAATCTCATAAATACGCATTGGTGTTCGCTATTGATTTTCGTAAGGGATATCGAACGAATTGATTCGAAGGTCACAGCAACAAAAGAGCGGGTTTTGGAGAAACGTGCCGATAAACAAATTATTATCATATCACCGAGAAAGCAAGTAATTTCCGGCAGGAATGAGGGCTGCCCAGGGCAATCCTATACAATAATTGGAGTAGTCCTTGTGGAGGATTCTTATTAAAGGCTTATCCACCTGCATACTTCTCGAGGATCAATCAATCATGACTTCTATGCTTGACGATAATACCGATCCCGAGACTTTGTACACAAAACAAGCGTGTATTGGTGGTGGAAGTTTTGGTAAAGTCTACAAGGGTGTAGATAAGAGAAATGGTCAAGTCATTGCCATCAAAATAATCGACGTGGAAACGGCAGAAGACGACGTCGATGACATAATAACGGAAATAAATATTCTTCGAGGACTGAATTCGCCATACGTTACGAAATATTATGGATCATATCTAAAAGGATCGGATCTATGGATCATAATGGAGTATTGCTCGGGAGGAAGTTGTGGAGATATGCTGAAACCAGGCTTGATACCCGAGGAATATATTATTATTATTGTTCGAGAGTTATTACTGGGATTGGAATATTTACACAACGATAACAAACTTCATAGAGATATTAAAGGTTGGTCCATACCTAGACAAAGTATGAATGATAAATGCTAATCTGTTATAGCCGCTAATGTACTACTCGGCGCAAATGGGCAAGTCAAGTTGGCAGACTTTGGTGTTTCTGGTCAATTATCTGCTACAATGACAAAAAAGAATACTTTTGTCGGTACGCCTTTTTGGATGGCACCAGAAGTCATTAAACAATCAGGTTATGATCATAAAGCAGATATATGGTCGTTAGGCATTACGGCTTTGGAAATGGCTAACGGGGAACCACCATATGCTGACATTCATCCTATGAAAGTCTTATTTCTTATTCCCAAAAACCCTCCTCCGGTTCTCGAAGGTACTTTCAGTCCCTTATTCAAAGACTTTGTACAATTATGTCTCAGAAAGGAACCAAAGGAACGTCCGAGTGCAAAAGAATTGTTGAAACATGCTTGGTTGAAGAAAGGAAAGAAAACTACATATCTTACTGAACTTATAGAACGACATGACAGATGGGCTGCTACACATCATCGACGAGATGTGGAAGACTCTGGCGATGACAGATCACCAGATGCAGATTCACAAGACGAAGATCTCTGGGATTTTGGGACGGTTCGGCCAGGTACAAGACGGGGGGCAGGTCTAAAACAAATGAATGCATCAGTACTGAACTCCAGAACCACTGATGCACTTCCGCAACTAAACACAAAGGTGCAAGGATCAGGAGAGAATAGAATTGAAGTCCAACATCATCCTTTACCAACTACAACTATCAATACCACTCCAAGGCCGGCGGCTCCATTACTTTCTCGACAGCAATCTGCTGCTCAAATTCCTCTACCGCAGTCACCGATGAAGAATTCACCAGTCTATCCTCCTATTCGCACAAATGTTCAAGAACGACACTTATCAAGCAGTATGAATTCACCATTATCTTCACTTCAAGCATCTCGAGCGACTATTCTGACTAATGCTACACCAACATCGACCAAAACCATTAACGAAGGTATACAACAGATTATCTTGGATTCAAAGTCGGTAAAACAATCACCACCACAATCTCTCAGACAAAGGAATGGTAAATACAATGGCCTCCTGTCTTCATTATCCACATTACCCCAGAATGGTGAAGCAAACACTTCATTAACTGCCACTGGTACAAGAAATGGTACTCCTGTCAGACCTCAAATCACACCTATATCTTCATCCTTGTCTATCAATACAACTAATATTCAAGACACCAATAATATGAATAATAATCTAGTATCAATAAGTGCTGATGCAGCTTCCTCGGGCTATAATTCACCCATACAACCTTATATCACTTCAAACACTCCAACACATGACAATTCAGAAGATGGAACTGAAATTACAGCCCTGTCTGTAGTCATAATTCCAGCTCTAGAGGCAGCTTTCCATCGAAGATCTTGTCAACTCGCTCTGCATGCAAAGAATGCTCAAAGTGACATTAATCACCATGACATGGCTAGCAGGAAATCAATACAAGAAGATCTCCTACTAAAAAGACAAGCTCACGAGAAGATGCGGAAATTAGTGCACAAGACTTGTCAAATGATGCAGGAAATTGACAAGTGTGATCACTTTGGTGGTCAAGTAGGTCTTGGCGATGGTATCCAAGGCTTTCTCGAAGGCTTTCTCGAGGAAATGTTGTGTAGAATGGAAGCCGAAGATGAGGATGCTTGATGTTTGTTCTTAGTATAATGACCGCTTCTTTTTTCGATAGAAGTATAATTGATAGACTTGTAATAATAACTGATAGACTTATAATATTAATATTTAACGACAATGGCGCTAATCCTGTTTGCTTTTCAATGATGGCGTTGATAACTTATAGTTATACCAACAATAATCTTTATACAGAGACTTATAACAAGACAGCTACAATCGTTATTGATAGACTTGTAATCTTATCAATAGCAAACACTATTCATAATAATATTCAATGACAATCTCTTGCTGTTTAACAATAGCGATGATGGACTTATAAAAGGAATGACAAAAGTTAGTGTAAACTAGGCACTATAATAACGACAAAGGACATATGAGGGGCTCGAGTCGAGCTCTGCACGACTACATCGGTAGTATACATGTGCTAAGATTATTTTAGAGCTCCCAGGTAGTATTTTCTCTATTTGTTTGGCTAGGTATCACGATATGATTGTATTCAGATCTGTCATGACATCCGTGACGTTGAGTAGTGAAGACTAGGGCGCCATTGCTATTCGCGTTAATTATGGATGTTATCAAAAACTAGATACTATGATAAAGGGAAAAGATATATAATAGCGTAAGTTTGAGGTCTAGCTGACTATATCGGTAGTAAACAATTGCAGAAAGATATCTATCATGACAGACAACTATGACGGTAAGTAGTGAGAATTAGAGTCCACTGCTATCCATGTTGAAACGATGATACAGCTAGTCAGAAAAAGCTAGATACTTAAGTTATAATAGCTAGAGTCAAGCTCTGCGCGACTAGATCGGTAGTTAGGATTATGTTTGAAATCTCGAATAGAAGTTTCTCTATTTGTCTAACTGAGTGTGCAAAATATATAAACCGCTTGTTTGTCGAGTGGTTCTTGATGATCTTTTTCTGTATCACGATTAACCAACATGGTTGCATGGAGATCCATCATGACATCAGTGACGTTGGGTCGCAAAAACAGAGCTCCACGGTGAATACTAAATGGTCAATTGATTGTTAAGAATGACGTATTCCATGACGGTACTGTAATGTTGAAACGTGTCAGTACCAAGCATGTAAGTCCCCAAAGAGTGAATCTTCATATTGTTGAATTAGGTGTTTTACGCCATGCCATGATCGACCACCTCTCTTCAAAAAAAGTCACGCTCTAGACTTTAGCGTTGTCACAACAGATCTAGTAAAAACTCGTTCTGCGACTGCAAGCAATATACTTATCTCTCATACCGGATAATAATTGAACTGTTACAATGCCAACAACACGCACAGTCCCATATATGAAGATCGGCACTCCACTCCCAGGTGTAACATATACCGAACGCCGAGCTGTACGCGTTGTTATCTTCAAGTCAATCGACGATGAGCAGAACATAGACAGGGGAATTACAGAGCGTAGCGAAGGAAGAAAACACGATGGCGGATTCGAGGTAGCACTACTGCCGATTAAACCACGGAAAACTCACGACGATAATGACCAAGGACCGCGAACAGATACAAATGACGAAAAAGAACCGGAGAGGAAGAGGATGGAGTACTGCAAGTTACCAGGTGGAGGGATCGAATACATCATTGATGGAGACAGCAAAGGTGGAGAACAGAAGATGGAAAGTCATGAAGTAGCTGTAAAGAGAGAAGCGAGGGAAGAGACGGGTTGGGAAGTGAGATTGATTACGCCGGACGATGTTACGGATCTATTACGTAGGAGTTCTGATATAGACATAAAAAATCGGGAGGAAGACTGCAAACACACAGAAGATAACAAGAGGGAGAATCGGGACGAGTGGCAACTCAATGATAATGATACCTGTTTCGCAGTAGTAGAAGAGTATCGCGACACATTACATCAGATACCTTATGCGTACGTAGCGGTCGCTGTTAAATACCTTGGACGGCAGGATTTGACGGAAGATGAGATTTCGGATGGAATGCAAGATTGTATGTGGCTTGGTTTGGAAGAGGCTACAGAGAAATTTAAAAGTACTATTCAAACAGTCAACGACGCCGAAAACTCTGCGGGTAAATATGATCTGGAGACTGCGATTGTGTTGCGCGATAGTTTTATAATCAATAGCATTGTTGATCTTTGCAAGAAGTTGTGACGAAGAATCGTCTAGAAATTGGCACTCAGGAGTCATTAATTGGTAAGTGGATAGGCATGCCATCTCTGCGAGACAGGAGTAAATAGATAGATAAAGTACAAATCGTCCAACGTTGGCTCATGTAAGGTTGTTAAGATTCTCAGCTGATACAGCGTCAAGAAGTCACAGTAAAAGGCAACATACGAGCGACCAAAACTTTGGCATCACGAAACGCTACTCATAATCTGACAAGAGGAAGGTAGGTCGTTTCATACAAAACCGCAGCTCAATGTCAGCATATAAAATGAGCAGCCTCTGGAGGTCGCAGTTGGACTTCGACTTTGTAGCTCCCAATCATGAGGAGAAGGAAAATGATTCTAGCCCACTTGACATCGTCCAAACAACCGATCTTATTAGCTAGATGAAAATCAGATCTTCCATATTGCCGGTCGCAAAGATCTTCACTGGGAAGAGAATGTATTATATCAAAGTGCTAAAGATCACCGAGCAGCCTTAAATGCACTTATTGCGCATTCGAAAATTAACATTCAGAACGTGTTACATACGTTTGCACGCGGTCAGGACAATAGCTCTACTTTTGATAATGGTATATTCATGGGATCTCGTTTTAGTAGATGCCTCTAGGCTATGTGATTTGATATTAGAGATTTCTTGATTGCTTATCTAATATGGCATAGATTTATGTTTCCGAAACAAAGTTACCTTTGACGTCACACTGGATTCACGTTTTCAAATTTGTGGAATCACCAAGCATGGGCCAAGCGGGGTAAAGACCCCACACTCAAGCGTCCCAAGGTTTGAATCGATGTCATTACAAAGCCTTCCTTCGGGCTTGAAATCCTTTAGGCTTCAGAAGCGAGCTTAAAAAGAGCGAGTGGCCCCAGCCAGGTTTTGATTCTGCTAAGTTTTTTTCCTACAAGCTAACGCTTCTCCAAGTACAAACATTAATAATGGAACGAAAGTCTAACACTTCACAGAATCAATCGAAAGCTGGTGGAACGTCAAATGCGAAGCCGAGCCACACTGGACCAGGAGTTCGAGGCAGACCCCGAGGATCAAGCTCACCCTCCGAGCCTGGAGCTGGAAATCGTACATCATATAATACCTCTGGTGATCCTTTGGTATCTTCGCTTCCGGGAGGCACGAAACGGTCTGCATCCCGGGGAATCTCCCCAGCGGTGGACCCAAGCCGAGCGACGACGCCTAATCCCCCGTGAGCCTTCTCGTATCTCAATCAGTATTCCTGCTAACTTCAGGTAGATTTCATCTGACCAAGCGATCGAAAGTCGAGACACATTCCTCGTGTAATGATGAGACTATTCGAAAAGAGTGCAAGACGATCCTTGAGATTCTGAGTGTACAAACAGGTTTATTAAAGTAAGTCTGAACATTCGTCACAGATTTTGTGCGACTAAACTAAGCTTCATTCGCTCCAGGTCTCCATCACCGGCTTTGGACCAAATTATTGATGCTTTCGGGAAGTGGCGTGATTATACACCAATGATAGCTCTCGTGGAGGCATTGACATCCATTGCAGCTAATGAAGAAGCGTCTGCAGGTACATCCTCGGATGCTTCAGGAATCATAGCAAAATCTTCACAAAAAATAAATAAAGCACGTAAATCGACTGAAGGTTTGCAGATGGCGATGTCGAGTCTTGATGGGAAGTTTGAGGAACTGATCAAGCATAACGGCAAAACTACTGGAAAAGACGAATCCTCTGAAAAGAGCTTGAATGCCAGCGAGTTTGACCAGAGTTCTACAACCACCATTTCTGAGCTGATTCAGGAGATATCAAAATATTATGACGACTTTATCTGTGAAGGATTGCTGAACGTTACAAAAATCGCGAAATCATGCTATAACAAACTGTCCAGAACCCAGAAAAAAAAAGTGGAGCCATTGGCCCAATTGTTTCTAGAGTCGCTAGCCAAGATGGCTGCGCACCAAGGTAACCATGTAAAAATCCTTCAGCTGGCGCTCTTCATCAAAGTCGTAATTCACTGGTATGATAAGTTAACGAGTTCGAGGTTACAGGGAGTGATAACAAATGTGATGGACTATAAAAAAAGCACTAATGCAAATAAGCCTGTGGATCCAGATCTCAAAGCTTACAGGAGTATGTTTGGTGGAGACCCTGTCTATGACGAAAAGTTTATAAACAACTCGTATGACCTATACTTCAGATGATGGAAAGCGTAATCAGTGGCCGCCAATGTATTCATCACAGAACGGAACACCATTTGGGTGTCATATAATAGTTGCCAGGAGTTTCGCAATCGTATATGTAAGTGCTTTTGATCTATGCTGCTTTAGTTATCCATGATGTCAATCTGAGCGTATTATTTTACTTTTTTGATTATGACGTCTATCACATCTTATGCCTGATTAGCATATGTCCTGCGTGAGTATCGAAATGACAATGTAACAAGGTTGGTATGATATCAGAGGTATCATTGCAAAATTCACGAAGGATATCATTTCAAGCCGTTTCTGTCACACGTTGGTTCGCCACTAAGATAGAATGACCGCATAATCATATCACATTAGAAGCATGTGTTTATGCTAGTGTCCAACTCCATAGATTGTAGCTTGAACTTTTTGTCGACATGTTGTTCTGGAGGAATTCTCATTCCACTGCAGACATGACGGCCTAGATAATTGTTCGGCGAGATGATATATTCTACGCGGCATCATCATACTATCAAACCGGTGACATCACAGCTCACAAGTCATTCGATTGGCCAACCATACGTCCCCATGATAATTGCTCATACCTCCGCTTCGCTCATCTAGCTAGGGCTATTGACATGCGCGATACAGTTTTACAGGCATGTCCAGTTGAATATAATCGCAGCGAAGTTTCATGCCAAATAGATGTCAGACAGTGGACATGGCTATCTAGGGTTATATTTATTGAGATTTGACATGACATCAGTGATTTTAGTAGCAAAACTAGACCTCCGTTGCGATCCGGGTTGAAATATGGGACTACTAGAATTGAAGCTCCATATTAGTTGTTAAGAATGACGTATTCTACTTCGTATTTGAGGAATTTAGTAGTCGGTATATAGACAGGCATACTATCTCTCTGAGATATTAGTGAGTGCATAAATGGAGTATAAAGAACTAATATTAGATCTGTCGTTCTGTGCTTTGTAGGGTCATTCAGGTCCACTTAGCCAGGAAGAGTGAAGAAGTCACAGTGAAAGACAAAACCGGGCTCACCCGGCTGTTTTCGAAGTAGATAAGGAGATGGGACCCTGCACGTCTTTCCGTTAAGATGTAATTTACTGATGTGACAACTTATTCGAGACTACGGGAGCTGACAAAACCCGTGTCGGGCTGTGAATGACCAAGGCAAGGGGTGTCAATACATTCAGTCATGACATGTGGGGTTCATCCCATGAGAAGACCGGGAGGATTTCAAAATATGGTGTGGGTCATCCTTCCCGCAATTCATGGGCGGGAGTGGCCGGGAGCGCGGGAAGGATTTCGAAACTCGGGACGATGACGTCTGCAACAGTATCAAAGCAAAGTTATTTTTAGACACTTCGTGCTTCGTAGTGATTTATTCTATATTACTGGGTAAAATGTATACTGTAGTATTCTACGAGCGTATGTATGGATGTATCACAACACGTCAGCCAAACCATGTATATATATCTACCACTAAATCGTAACGTAGCCAAAATTGATCTCGCTTCAGGTCAAATTGCGAAACGTGCGGGGAAAGTCATGATAATCTTCCGCAGCCTTGCTGCAGGATTTAGAAAGTCCTCAGAATGTAGAAAAGATGCGAACCGAGATACTACAAAAGGAGCTTCTGACCCTGTTTCGTCTTTGATCTTTGTTCTTTAACTTCTTCTGACCAAGTGACGCTTCTGCCGCATAAATCAGCACAAAATGAAACGTAGTGCGAGCGACGATGAATCCGTCCCGAAACGCCCGAAACAAGAAACCGAAAGACAGAATCAGCTACTGACCCATCGGGGTCATGAGCATGAGGCCTTACCACTACGGCATGCACGTCTATCACGACCTAAAGCTACGAACCATGACAAACAACACAATTCACCACCTGAGGACACTAGCACGCATACTTCAGATAGTGACGAGACAACACCGACCGAGTAAGTTGTTCACATGTCAGGAGTACCCAGATTGAGGCTGATTTGATAACAGACATGGTGAACAGGATAGTGGATTTCGTGACATGTCCATTGGACAAGTCAACGAGACCCTATCCGACGCGTGTGAGAGAGCTCGTCACGTAATCAAGAGTCATAAATATGAACGGTAAGTCCTGCATCAAGTGATCGATTTTGGTACTGATTATGGCTTAGCGTCCCAGACTGGTTCCGCTCTTCCCCATATGCGGTTACTACCATCATTGCCCTTCATGTATGGCGCGCATTTCCTGTAGCGGAGAAGGCAATCAATAGATTGAACTCCTTAGGGTGGGTAGTATGTAATCCATCAAGCCAGTCTTCTAGAAGTGTCCAAATATTGGCAGATGCGGTCAATCATCATCGTACAGAATATACGTCAGCCTTGGTACGGCCTTTCCAATCGGAGGATCTGGAATCTTGCCGGTTGCCGTTTAGTGGGACCTATCACGGTTATTTCTTTGTTCTTAAGTTCCTCAACTTGGAACCTGTCAAGCCTGGAACCCGACTATACGCTGAACAACTAGATAAGCTTCTCAAAGACCTTAGCCCTCTTTTCAAATGTAAGTCCATCAGAGACTTTGAAGGAGAAAAAAAAATGTCCTTTCCGAACTGATCGCAATGTTCTTGGAGATATCGTCTGATCATGACAAGTGTCGCACAACGGGAGATTCAGTGGAATTTGTTCAGTCAGTGGGGATGCTCGATTTGTTGGCCTATTTGTACTATGACTTGAAGTGTATTGAAAAGTGGTTGGGTGTAAAAGCGAAATTGCCTCAGCCGCCAACGTTGTCGAGTTAGCCTGTATAGAGCATCCCATATACCTATTCAGATTTCACGTTCCAACACCTAATATGTGATGTCTGTGTCCAATCACCACCAAGCAGGAAAGACATTGAGCTGCATTATTTTATATATTCCTGCATCGTGTGATCATTTACAACATAAATAACGTCTAACATCCATGACCATCATTTGAACATAGCCGAGAGATAATGGTCTAGCTTGAAACAAATACATATACCTCAATGATTGCATGATTGCATACTGCACCGCGTGAACACGTCCATCGAGACGACTGACGTGCACTTCTCCGGTGTTGTACTACTCATATCCCAAAGTATCTTTACAGAAAATGTACTCCCCCAACGACATCAATAGAGACTACATATCTTTCACCAAAAGGTGGAAAAGACGGAAAGAGGCTCAGTATAGAATTCACGTCTATCTGTATACTTTCCCTCCGTGATACGCTTTCATTATAGTGCACATCTTCATTGCCGGTCGTCATCGATTGATATCTTACAAGCGGGTGTTGCCGAACTAACCCCCATACAGAAATGAAAACAGAGGACATCCATGGTTTCGAAACGCCAATGGCCTCGCCATGCATGAGTTTGGCTCTCCGGTCCCTTCCTTGGCTGTAGTACTGTTTGGTAGAGTTGGTACGAGTGGTTCCACCGGAGATTTTTATTTAAGCTTTGATCGCTACGGGGCATGTTTGTACCATGGATCGAGGATGATTATGATCGTCGGTGCCGAACGTGCCGAGGACCATAACTTCCCATACCAAAGCACATATCATATCACATACCATATCACATACCAAAAAAAAACAGTTGATGGTCAATAATCGACATGCATCTCTGTGTAGAACATTAGCTATATAATGTAGTCTAGTAGTACATATCTCTATATTTAGGCCGTCTCCGCTGCGTTATAATTGATTATGGAAATCAATCTTTTTTTTTTAAAAAAAGCAAATACATGCAATCAATTCTTCATATGACTTTTATATTAACATTCCAAATCACATACCAAAATCAGTCAGGTTTATATTGTGTTGTTTCGCAATAGTCCACCAATCGACTCTATTATTCGTCCTAATCTCTTCATCCCAAATTATTCTCATCAATTCGTAAACTCGTGAATGGTTCCTGCGTATAGAATGTTTATTAATCTCCAAAATCAATTGTTCTGCCGTAGTTCTGTAACTAGGAGTGAATGCGGTGACCGACACGAGGAAACAAGCAAATGCAAAAGAAGGTCGACCACGTTCAGGACTTTCATAAATCGTCTCTGCTAACAGTAGAATGTTTTTACAGTGTTGATCAATGACCTGAGCTGATGCCACATCAGGGACTAGTTGTCCAGAATACATGCTTGTACTGAGATACGTCATGTTGATGCAATGATACATGAATGCCTATTTCATCATTAGTATTTCTACCAAGAGTATCGTCAAAAGTGCATCACTTACTGTCTCAAAGATTTGTCGAATCCTAGGAGTACATCCTTTAGCTGCAGTTGGATCGTTCATTGGAAATACACTAATAGGATAAGCATTATGCCATTCACGCCACGCTTCTACAGACAGGAGTTTGATCGTCTCATCCCATTCTAACCTTGATTGATCTTGATCATCACTCTGCTCCTGTTGTTTCCTGCAGCGTAATGCGGCTTGACCGATCTTGACATTCATACCCATCATCCGACAGCAAAATGCGCTTACAGCTTGAAACATGTGCATATCTTGATCTTCAAACTTGAGTAACGGTGGCATTGATCGTAATCGAAACGGTAAACAAGTCAGGACAGCTCCGTTAGAATGTGCAGCTGCCAAAGTCTGCATGTCAGAGCCTGTCATTGCTGCTTGAGCGTCAAATGATAATGCAAACCCGAGAATCAACCAATCCTGTAAAGCGGCCGTGGGACGATCGCCGTTTCTGGACGTTGCAAGACGGCCAAGTTGTCTCAAGTGAATTCCTCCTGGTGGTAATGATGGAAATCGTACGTCATCGTATTCCGAAGGACTTGCGATGGCAGTCTCGTCTGGAGGGTAAGAAGCATCATGAACAAGCATAATAAAGTGATAATAAAACACTCCATCACTATCGACATCTAGGTTATCCAGTTCACGAAGCTGTTTAGTTCCCAATCCCTCCCGTTCTATAATCGTCTCGAGTCTGTAATGGCCCTGATAGTATAAGGACAACAAAGACAGTGCGCATATGGCGTGATGGAGCTACAACACCTGATCAGAGATATAAAACCATATCACAACAGAGTAGTTTGAACTTACAGGAAGGAAAGTCCGGGCTGCCAAAAGTATCGGATCAGGTGAATCGGGCAGGAAACTATGCACAGCGATTGTGAATATTCGTGGAGATATGAAATGCTTGTAATGATTCAACAATTGTTCGTCGTCATATGCGATTGGACTAAGAGGCGTAGTTAGAGGCTGGCCATCTGTGTTGGACGTAGTATTCAAAATATTCAATCGATGAAGTTGTGTTGAAAGGCTTTGTCTTCGATACTCTATAGGACTAACAAGAAGTCCTGAAGGTACGGGTGCGGCATCTTCGAATCTCGGTAAGACTACCACATTTGGACCATAGTCTTCTAAAGGGCTTAGTGACTGGCTTTGACTGATTTGAGAAATCATCGTTTCATTGACACTACCTCGGCGAGGACATTCGATTGATGCATACTCCGGCAGGCTGCGGAAACTCGTAGGATTGACAATTACATTGTATGTACCTGGAGGACTACGTTCAGCTTTGATCTCACGATCTTCGTCGGTGATTAACTCCTTGAAAGTCGGCAGAGCGTCGTCAGGTATTGACACTGCTGCATCAGACGACTCGCCGACTCGAGATACGTTGGCTGTTATTTAGAATTAGTATTACGCACAACAACACGGATACTCGAGACTAACGATGCCAGACAGCATTACCTGCAGTTGAAAAGTTACTGTACTTTTTGACAATGACTTCTGTTGAATCATCAAACTTCCAACGTTGTTCCCAATTACAGGTCCTGTTAAGTCGAACGCATTGCTGTTCTAATCTTGAGTATGGTATCACGTAAAGGGTATCAATTATACTTACACTACATATTGGCCTTTCTTCACCACATTTCACCTACTACAAGTCAGGAAAAGTCAATAAACATAGTCTATGTAAACTGACTTTACGCTCACGACAAGTCCTATTTATCAAAGACAAGTAAGTATGTTTCAATGTTGAGTAAAGACGCCATAAGATAGGAATCTATTACATACCAACAACCAGCGCGAGATCGATGTGAAGATTGGTGACGAGTTGAGATTATTGCTTGTTGATTCTCCGATCGTCCACGACCGGCGCGCGTACTTTGTGAAGACCGTGAAGCAGATGCGGTCGACGACGCAACGTCTAAATCATCTTCATTGCTCTGGTTCTTAGCAGACCTCCGCTGTTGCATCTGCCAACCAACATCCGTTTGTATACGCACCCCTGGGTCAGCAAAATGAAGTATTTATGCTATTTCGTCGAATTCAAAAATGAACTTTTGTGACTCTAAACGACCAACCAATTACCTTTCGAGGCCCGTTCTTTATGCAGTTAAAGTAATTGTTCAGCTAAGACTCGGTAAACAACAGGTAATGACAGTGCTTCAGTCAAGACTGAAAAGAATCAAGGAATTACTACAGGCTAATCTGGTATATCTCAAAAAATGATTTCTTATCAGAACATACTGTGTTGTTATTGATCGAGAAAAATACAACGTTTCGGTGCACAAGAGTGGATGTTTCAGTATTGTTAACGATTAAGCTTCATTGGCGGCACAGTACCTGAACCCGAGTTCAGTGCTTTTAATTGAACAGGTATGAAAGAAGAAAGCCACGCGAGAATAGTGAACGCCTATGAAAAATGCACATGAACCGAGGCTTTGTAGTTTGAAAGTCTTGGATGACGGAAAAGTTTATGAAAATGAACCAATCGCAAAAAGAAACTTTGCTAACAAGATACAGACCTACGAAAACAATCTTAGTGTTAGGCAGGCAAGCCGATGGGAAACGAAAATTTGTGATTGTGGCACCCGCAGAAATGATTGACCCACCTCGAGTCTGTGCTTTCAAGAGTGTTTGACGCTGGAAATGTCAAATGAACAAGTATAGAGCCAGTGTGATTTATCAAAACGATCATATCTGTGTTAGGCTGAACCCTGGATCGTTGCTTTATTGTATATAATATTAATTATAAGCCACAAGATATCTTCTTTTTGTCAAAGATTCCATGGTACACTACTAACGCATATACAACGATAGCTTAACAAATCAAGTAGGTTAAGGCGTAAAGCCATCAAATGGGCCGAGCGTTTGTGATGTGTGTAATAGCCAAGAGATATTAAAAAGAAAATGGAAATTTTAATATAGATTTATGCTTTCCGTCGTCAATTATGACCAAAAAACAATTATCAAATTTGCCCTGGCTTAAACGGGCAAGCGGTATACTCACAAGATGTGTTTTGTTCCAGCACTATTTTTTGCTGATCGGCATTCGGAAGTTACACAACTTCCGTTTCTATCATGCAGATCTCCTTGAAGAAATGGAAATATTGATAATTAACAAATCATTTCAGCCTTGTTCCTCTTGTTCTTTTCGGAGAAGTGTACGGCAAAATCGTTGTGCGTCAATGCACGCATGACATTATCGATTATATGTAATACCAAAGCAGATTTAGCATCAACCTTTTAAGGCTCTGATCAGCCTCGGCACCACTCAATGATCTAATTTATGATGAACATTGTTGCAAGCACGAAAATCTTGATTTTGATCAACCATAGCCGGAATTGGTTAAGTTCATGGACAGAGTTGGCTCTTTTGAGCATTGTTACATTTGCTCATCAACCTTGATATTATTTAATCCCAAGGATATAGATCGTGCAGTCCATGCAGATGCTTTCGTAATCGCGCTAATCCAAGAATGGCTCCTTACCTGATTGGTGACTTTCGGTGCATCAAACCACAGTCAAGATAAAGCATCTTCTAATCAGCTGCTATCATTCATCCTCGTTACCAACAAGTTGAAAACATGAATCATGGAAGAAGTCGTAAAAGAGTTTTCAAATTTTTTAGAGTTGAGATTGCGCCGGCAGTTTTTAAAAACTGCGGAGCTCGGCTAATTTCACCATCGTAATATTTATCCGAATGGACGGTTCTAAAAGAAAAAAAGCCCCTAGGGGTCCAAACCATTATATTGTTGTAAGTAGAAATTATGCGTTAGCGACAGCATAAGCCGAGATTCAGGCAAAAACTGTACGAGTCTGTCTTATGTAGAATGCTGAGAATCAAATCATAATATACAATATTTTACAAGTACTATGCTATAATATATTAACGCAAACAATGTGGAGAGTTGTATCTACTGCTGAAGTGGTTGTAGAACCTCTCGAACGGTGGCGGACTGCATCAAAAGGGGAAAGCGTTCTTTCAAAGTGGACATGGATTTTTGAATTGCGGAGTCAACTCCGGAAGTATGTTTGACACCTCGTATTTCGTTTAAGCTTTTTAAAATTCGAATGAGATTTGGTTCAACCGTATTGGCTTCTGAGTTAAGTCCGACATCATTATTATTGATAGAATCGGAGATTGCACTAACACAACCTACAAGTATCGCGTTCCTACTATATTCATGAATTCATGGATCAGCAAAACTTGTTCTCCGACACACCGCGCGTCATGCCACGTGTATTTATGCAGCCAAGAATAACGAAAAAGAACATGGATATGCAAAGTCCACTTACATGTTGGTATTGTCAGGGCCTTTTTCGCCGTCCATGACTACGTGATCAGCTTGTTCTGCTTCGATGCCGAGGTCTTTTACTATTGGCATGAGTGTGTCGTAGATTACATTACTCAGATCTAGATCTTTGCGAGCCTGTGCATATTTGCCAAGCAAAGGAATCGAATGCTTGCGATATTCGTAATTGTTCCGCTTCGCTTCACGAATCGCTATCTAATTTTGTGATATATGTCAGTGATTTACGTTACAACCAAAAGCTCACTAGAGATGATTACCTTTGTAAAGTTAGATTGAAGATCGACCTTGGCGTTCCAATAGCTCTGGCTTTTTTCAACAAATTTAACGAAAGCGGTCAAGACAACCTCTTTGCCTTCCCAGGTCTTGACTGCAAGTGCCTTTTCAAGCAATGGCCATAAAAGACCCGCGGACGTCTGGTCAAGACCGACCGAGGAAGCTATAGCTATAGTCGCTTCAGCGACAGCTTTTGAAACGGTATGCTTGATGACCCATTGTGGGGATTCAAGATGCGAAGCTGATAATAATACAATCTCACGTAAGTATAGAACTACTGCTCGGGATCCTCCAACATTGTCGTTCCAGACACCCTTGTAAATATCGCGGATTGTTTCATTAGCGTCGTACTGTGCAATAAATATAAATGGTAAAAACTCTGCAGCAAATGCATGAAATCTGTCATTTGCATGTTTGGCTGTAGCTTTAATAATGTCTGCTGATGTGATGGATTTCCTCGGCACAACTGCTTCCCGATCATCAACGCTTTCAAAATACAACATTCTAACAAAAGAAGCGAGCCTTAGTATCTGCTTATCAGAAGCTCCTCTCGCCACATAACCACATGCTACAGCGTATGAAGATGCTACGGTCTCATTTCGATCTAGGACAAGCTTTTCTAAAGACTTTAGGAAACCATCGGCAAATGGCTTGAATACAAAGCTCTGTCGCGTGCTCAAACTGACAAGTACTTTACTGCATGCTACTTTTGTTGGCAGCGCAATAGCAGATTTCATAGCAACTTCCAACCGAGGCTGTAAATTAGTCATAGTCTCATCATCAAGCAAGTCTAAACAACGTTCGATAGCTTCCATTATCGGACTGCTTCTGACGCTGGACAATCTCATATCGTCTATCTTCTGTTCCGATACCTCATATTTCTTTGCATTAAGTCTAACATATTCTACCGCTTCGGGTTCCAAAGAACTCATCAAGCCAAGTAATTTCTCAACAAGTTCAGGGATGAATGGTCTGAGCGTTTTCGCAGAGCTCTTCTTGACAATGTCTAACATTGACTTGACGCTGAAATACTGCACCTCTTTTGCACTAGATTCCAGACCAGAAGGAGAGAGTAGAAACGGAAGAATCAAACGTAGCATCCTATCTGCAGATGTACCGCCGCCTGCCTCAAGTGTTCTTGTAAGAACCGCTGTCAAAGTTCTTGCCAGAGTAGTAGCTGCTGTCCTTACACTTTCCTTGATATCATCCATGACTTTGAAACAAACATTCCATATTCGTTCAAGATAAACTTCATACTTCTCTAACGGACGTGATTGAACTAGGTCTGCAAGAGCAGCACAACAAGCCTGTCTGGTCCTCCATTCTTTGCCAAAGATATTCTTCAATAGATCTTCTATAATTCCATCGAGATACTTTTCCACAATCTTTGCGGGATCTTTAACAAGTGAAGTCCAGACAGCATTCATGCTGTTCCTAACGCCCTCATTTGGATCGAATCTGTATCTAAATAAAGAAATGTAGACTTTTGGATTAGTGGCAAGATACTCATCCATTCCTGTACTTTGGGATAATATGCCACCAAGACCGAATCTACCAAAGGCAGCTCTACTACTCCATATAGCATTACTACTAGCCATTGCCATAAATTTATATACAAGGGAGGAGTCACCAACTTCAGCAGCGAGACTCATTATATCTTTATATGTACTTACACTTTCGCCAGCTGTAGTAGGTAAAGCACCAGTATCAAATAGTTGCGTATCAGCATGAACTTGTCCAGCCAACGTAGCCATTTCCCGTCCTTCGCCTTTATTGGTGTTGGAGCGAGAGTCTGAGAATGAAGACATGAGATCTCTGACGAGGTCTTCCTTTAGATTTGCTGACCCTTTTTCGTAAACGAGACCTAAGCCGCGAGAAGCTGTTTCTTGTATCAGATCATCGCGATCGATAAGACAACGCTTGAATGCAGATTGACATGCAGCAAGGGAATTTTGAACTTCGGGGAGATGACCGCAGAACTGGATCAAGCAAAGCAGCCAGATGACAGAAGCTTTCCGAAGTGAGGGCTTGGTATTTGCGCAATCGGTTAGGATTCGCTGGAGAATGTATGAGGCACTGACATGTCGCGGAGGCGATGTAGGTGGACCACACGCAATATCTAAAGCTGTAGATAGTGCAGAGGAGGTCCAAGACGCAGAAAGATAGGAAAAGGCTTCTCCGACGGAGAAATGTGACTCGACGGTACGGATATCGTGTAATTTATGTAACTTGTAGAATATATATGGTAACAGATCTGTGTAGTCTTTGATGTCTTGTACATCTGTCGTAAAGCCAGAGATTGTGATCGGCTCGGGTAATATGGTAGAGACCTTGCCGAGAGCTATAATTGCACGTTCATTGCCAGACTTTGCATGATCCGCAATATCATCAATAAGGGTTGTAAGTGAAGCCATGTTGTCAAAAGAGGAAGGAGTAACGATCTGATACAAGCATAATTCTGCCATTTCAAAGATTATAGAGTCAAACAAATCCATCTCTATAGCTGTCAAGTTTTTTGATCTTGCCCTCATTCTAAAGAGTGCTTCAAGGCTATTGGAGATGTTATAGGGAGGTTTTTCTTGGTTATTTCCACGTCGTAAAGATAGACGAGTCGCAAAGTAAGTCGTAATCAAGATTGCCCCATTCAATTTCGTCAATTCATTGACTGACAGATTACCAACTCTGGTGAGGAGCTCTTGCTTGTTTTGAGTTATTTTTTGATTGATATAAGTAACACTATCGTTGACTACTGCTGGATGTGAAGCAAGGACACCTACCGCTCGTGCTGCGTAATTTCGAAGTGTTGGATTATTGGACTGAGTCTGTATGATCAACTGCTGCCAATCAGACGCGATGTAGGCTACTATCTCATCAGGTAACAAAGCAAGAAAGTCCACGTACAGTTCCGCAATCTCGGCCTGTCTTGCTGGAGTTATTTGTAATGTAGCTAGTTGATCTGTCATAAAAAGATTGCTGAAAGCTCGAACAAGCACAATCAATGTCGTGGCCTGCACGTCAAGATTATTGATCGACCTCAGTTGAAGCCTTATATGATCGCGAGCGGCTACATCTGTACTCACAAGCACATTCAATTTACGCTCCCATTCATCATCTAGTGGGACACGATTGATAATGTTGGACGATGATGAGAGCAATTCCCGATACAATATAAGCCGACAGAAGAGTAACGCGTCGACGAATAGTCTTGGCTCGCCTTGCAACAAATGTAACGTCACTGCACTATAGTTGTTGGGATCTGATGGGCGCGGGACATTGTTGCTGGTTTGCATCTCATAGAAAAGGTATTTGGTCAATGCAGTAAAGCCCGGATATCTTAATGATTTGGGGTCGAGGGTTGTGCCTTTGAGCATGTTATACCAGTAAGGATTCAAGCCTCGTCGCCCTTCCTCAATGATCTCTGCTTTTTCGCCAGATACTGAGCCTGCAGCCAGCAGATCGATTGTTCGTGCTTTGACAGAATCAAACGGTAGACAGCGATTAGCAAATCTTACTGCGATATATTTCGTGCTTCTTCTAGGATTGTCAGGACTTGATGCCGCCGCAATAGACTCTCTCATCTCATGGAGGAGCAGATCTTCCAGTGCATGAACTATCTCACCCGGCAGGTTCTGTTTAGCAAAGGTTGACAGCATCGTGGATAATGCTTGATCGATACTGATTGACATGGAAGAACTCGAAGTATCACCACTCAACGAATTAAAAAGCCATTTCAGCAATTCTAGATTAGGTTCAATGATTGTTTCTGAAGGACCAGCTTTAGCCATGATACCTATAATCTCATAAGCAAAAGCACGAGATTCAAGCTCTTGTGTAGTGCATGTATATGCAGCTTTCGGATGACCTTGATCTTCTACAAAAGACTTCAGGCGTTCTATAATTCCAGACGCTAATTTATGAAGACTTTCGGAACTTCCCACTCGTGCAAGATAACGAATATAATTAAATAGACCTGCACGGAGTTTTGTCTCTTCAAGACCATGAGATTTTCGGTTCACGCTACCATGTGTGGTAGGCATACCTTGCATTACAGTATCTGAACCGTCCATTGTTGCTGGAGATAGTCCATCGTCAATCATCCTTGCGACTTCATCTGTAAAAGTCGTGCTTATTGTAGATCTTGATAAATAACTCAACAACTTTAGACGAAGAGCTGGTCGGGCCGCATGGCGTGCATCTATTCCTGTTGTACCAAAGAAAAGCTCGAATATCCTCGAAATTAGAACACGATCTTCAAAATCTGTATTTGGTACAACTCTTTTTAACATATCGTCACCGATATCTGAAAGAACAGAATCTGTATCAGCAGAGGCAAATACGGCCGGGAAGAACCTTTCGCTATCTTTAAACATTCCACTGGCAAGCATCTGCGCTGCTATTCTTCTCGACTGGGCCAAAGTTACCGAATTTGTAGACGATTGTGAAGTCCATATAGTTTCTTTTCCAAAAAATGTGAGGAATTCATGCTCGCTGCTTGTCAATCCGGGCGAAACCCAATTCTTTGGTGACTGGCTTTTGGGTGGTAATTGCAATAATAGTAGTTTACCGAACCATTCAGCGAGCCAATTTGCATCTTCATCGGTGATTTTCAATGTCTCTCGCAACAATCCATCCTTCTCAGTTCCTCGACCAGGTAGAGTCATGAAATTCGAAAGTGTCACAATCAAGTGAAGAACATGTGCTCTTTGCTCCACTGGCACTCCCTTTGTCTCCATGGCCCCAACATCCTGGATGAATATTTCGAAGCATTTTTCTTTTTCAACTTTTCCTATCCTATCGAGTGTCTTGTTAATATATAAAAGATCAAAGTATCGTATTAACGCCACTCCGCTATGCTCTTTGAATTGGGTAAGTAATGCTTGGACAGGGAGTATCACCGATTCTGGCGTTACACGTGTGTTGATGTGTGTGCATATTGATACTACTTTATTTCGTACAGCGACATGAGGAGAATTCAATTTAAGTAGAAGTGGACATAGATATGTGGTCAAAACTGTGGTTAAAGCAGTATCATCTGCTGCAAGGGCGATGCGCAGTTCGAGTTTGGAGAGTAGAGAAAGCTCTTTAGCTTCATCTGCCATAGTTGTCATAACTTTTACTATATTATATGACGGACATCTGACTTTTGAAACATTATAAGACCACAACTTCCGATGAGTTCGTATCCATATGAAGAAGTTTATAGCTCTTGATTACAAACAAAGTGAACATCACGTCATGGTAAACTCGTAGGGCAGAAAAGTTAATAAAAGTCTTGGAGACATGTGAAACTACATACAGTATTCAATAACTTGGCTGATTTGCCAATCGGAATTGACTTGTCAGGGATGGCGTCTCGCATCACAGTCCTCATATCTGGCACAGGCACCAATCTCAAAGCATTAATCGACGCAACACAGTCCAATCAACCTTCGATTCCCAATGCACAGATTGTGAGAGTAATCTCGAACCGTAAAGGCGCATTAGGACTAGTAAAAGCTTCGGAAGCGGGCATACCGACGACATATCACAATCTCGTACCGTACAAAACCCAATTTTCTTCATCTTCCAATCCTGATGCCGATGCTGAAGCACGACAAGCATATGATTCGAAACTTGCAGAATTAGTACTTGCCGATAAACCAGATATTGTAGTGTGTGCAGGGTTTATGCATATTCTCTCTACATCTTTTCTGGATCCTCTTCAAAAAGCAAATGTGCCGGTCATCAATCTACATCCGGCATTACCTGGACAATTTAACGGCGCCGGAGCGATAGAAAGAGCTATGAAGGCTTATGAACAAGGAGAGATCACAAAGACGGGAGTGATGGTGCATTATGTCATTGCAGAAGTTGATATGGGTGAGCCGGTTGTTGTGGAGGAAATACCATTTGAGGAGGGGGACGATATAAAAAAATTGGAGAGCAGAATAAGAGCTGTGGAATGGAAAATCATTGTTGACGCAACGAAAGTGGTACTCGACAAGATTAGAGTCCAAAAGCACAAACAGGCAATTCCAGCAGGGATCGCTTGATTGGGATAGCCGAAATGTATTATGATTCATGAACATATAAAAGTATACATTGTTATATATGTACATATATCGTCCTCGAATATGTTCAATCCTCGTCAGATTCATCCCCAATCTTATTCGAGGCGTTAAAGTCGGTAAGCAATATGGGTCCATTTATCGGAGGTTTATGATTTCGCACTATTGACAATAATGTCAGTGTCATATTGGCGTTCTTGAACCAATGCAATGTACATACCCCATTCAGTCTCGATCCGTAGAAAGATCCAGACCCATCTTCGAAAAACTTCGAGTAATTCCATCATGAATATCCCGCCTTCGAGATCATTGAAATGATCAAGATGTGGTGACAGTTTGAAACTCCAAGTACATCTTAACAACAGATCCATTGCAATAACAGAATAATATATTTCGTGATTTTGGAAGAATCGTCGTTTCCTCAAGCCGTATGGATATTCAGGATCGTTCCGAACACGACTATTCGAGAACAAAGACAGATCCCAATCCTTTGCTACATCCCAGTAGAATGAGTATAATGAATTACCAAACACAGCTAGAAGCCTGTAGAAAGCATTAAATTTCTTTTCTTCTCACGACAAGCATGACTGTCAGACCTACCACATTCTGAACAATGTACTCTCCGACACCCCATACCGATCCTCATCAAAATCTCTCAACAACGCACTTAATATAATCACCGGAAACGCACTACTGTATTTGATTGCATTTGCCAAATGTTGCCCACCCCAGCCCGCACCTGGTCCAGCCTCACCTCTTCTAACACGCGAATACTCAATCAAACATTGTCTTATACGTATCACACTCGGGGCGGCAATTACTAGCGGAACCAACCATGGTCCACCACATCTTCTATCCGGTCTATCTGTCGAACTCGTCCCACGCGTTATGAACATACACAACGCTACGAACAAGTCTCCCATGACTTTTGCATAAGATGTGAGTACATCAGCTAATAACACGTCACCGAATTTCCCTTCGGTCGGTTGTGCCAAACCTCCTATTAATATTCGTTTTAGAATAGCTAGAGTTCGATATCGTCCAGTGGTGGAGAGGGTGTTTCGTAAAGGAAGAATGAAGAGGAGGATAATGATGAAGAGATTCAAGTTTGGAAGAATCGACCATGATATGACGTTAGATGTAGACCCGTGCGTTATCAGCCAAAAGAGAAGAAGGGTAGTGATAAGAGGGATTGTAAGGATTGTCGCGAACCGGTATGTAGAGTGATGAAGTGCGGATTGACTGGGTGAGGCTCGAGAGGGGTAATGAATTAGAGAAGCTACATCCTATATCATCAATTAGCTCAGATAGCTATGAAGATGAACGTGGAAACGAGGCTCACAATCTTGATAGCGCGCAAGTAGTGGACATTGAGACCCCATGCCCAGACACCAAGGACTATGATCAATCCTACTCGGAAAGGAAGCGGTAGTATAAGACTGAATGTATCTAATTCAATCACTACCGCCGGAGCATCATCCATTGCTCATTGTGTGACAATGTCTCGATGGACAATTGAAGAAAAATACCGGCAGTGTGAACACATGTCGAGTTAAAAATAAAAAGATTACGAGCATTCTATTACTGTTCAACATCACATAAAGACAAGGTATTTTCATTTTCACCACTAACAGACATCATGACGGGTAGAAAACATGTCTATAATTGCTAGCATTATTTACCCGGTTCGCGATCCTAACCAACAAACATGTCTTTACAGGATTGGATATCCAGTGTAGAAGAACCGTGTCAAATTCACGTCAAAACTCTCATGTCGTCATAGGTCTTCCGAGCTTCATATAGAGTTTACAAGAAGCACTTCCTCATCGACACACCACTCTTGATTGTGATTGATTCATAGTCCGACTTTCTTCACCATGTCATTCTTCCGACCCCGAAATATAGCTATAATCACTGCCGTACCCGTGGCAGCATATCTCTACAGCACAGTCCGCGGAGGAACATTACCCATCAATCCGTTAGAAACTCCCGCTAGTAAGAGTATTGGCGAACGATGGTCTGCGGGGGGTGGTACGACGGTCCACACACCAGGAGTAGCTACTAGACGAGGTACTGCGATCTTTTCCGCCTGATGTCTTTCTCACATCATGTTTAGTCACGTCAAGGCATCGTGAAAGAAATGATAAAAAAAAATGAACGATTGACTGACTTTTTCATGTTACAATTAGGAGATAGCACAGATAACATGGAACCACAACTGAAACCAAAGGGAGTTGGATCGGATCATTACGATGAGAATATAGCTTCGCAAAAGACGAATCAGGTATGTTTCCATTTTCTTTCTGAATATTAGTGGAAAAGACTAATGGTCGTGGATTGTTTTAGCCAAATGCGGCTGGAAAAGCATGGCATCAGGCACATTACGGAAATGAAAAAGGGAAATAAATATCTAAGCATAGTTAGAGAAAATGAAATATATAAAAACACTGTACTATTACATCGAAATGTTGAGTTGAGGATTGTTATGAGCATCGTTTGAACATTTACATGAGTGTTGATCTTCCACCAATTTCTGTACCTTGAGTGCCGTCCTTCATATCTCCACTTCGTCCTACAACAAAATCACGATAGACTTTGCCTAATCTCGTCCTTTCTCCTTGACTTAGACTTGGTCTAGTCTGATCAAGACTTTTGAGGATATGTTTCCAAGTAATTACTGGTTTGACTTTCTCTTTCTCTTTGATATTACCATTGACATGCATTTCATCCTTTTGTTGAATAGCCATCTTCTCTTCTTTTATTCTTTTTCTTATTGATTCCATCTCTGCTAGTCGTGAAACTATTTGTGCCTTTTCAGTAATGTAACTCGAACTTGACGTGTCAACGTCTTTTAATGACAATTCCGCATCACCCATTCGAAAGAAAGAGACATTATCATACTTGGCTGTTAATACCTTTGCATCATTACCTACATCGGCACCAGAGTCGTCGTTACTAGGCGTCAATATATCATGAATTGCTTCTAGGTGAGCATTATACAACACAGCTTGCAGATCTGCACCTGAATAACCTTCCGTCCTCTTTGCCACTTCCTTCAAATTCTCTTTCACATTGCTATCGTTGTCATGAATTAAGATACTGCTCTCAAACATCAATTTGTCCGCTACTCTTCTCAGTATATCCTCTCGATCTTCCATATCAGGCATGTCGCATAACAGACTTTTATCCAATCTTCCTGGTCTCAATAAAGCAGGATCAATCAAGTCAGGTCTACTAGTTGCAGCAAGGACATAGACGCCACTCAACCCCTCTGCACCGTCCATTTCTGTCAGCAATTGATTCACCACTCTATCCGTCACTCCGGTAGAATCATGACCTCTTTTCGGTGCTATGGAATCAAATTCATCAAAGAACAACACGCATGGTTTTGCGCCTTGTGCACGAGTGAAAAGGTCTCGAACAGACTTTTCAGATGCACCAATATATTTATTCAAGATTTCTGGTCCTTTTACTGATATGAAATTCAGACCACATTCCCCAGCGACTGCCGATGCGAGAAGAGTCTTGCCACATCCAGGATAGCCATACAATAACAGTCCAGAACGGAGACGCAAAGGACATTTGGCGAATATCGGAGCGTAAAGTGTAGGATATTGTAAAGTTTCCAGTATTGTTCGACGCGTAGAACGAAGGCCACCGATTGATGAGAATGAAACTGTTGATGTTTGAAGCGGCACGTCACGAAGACTCGCAGGAGTGAAGCCCTTCATCGCGGATATAAAGTCAGATGTTGTAATCGTAACTTTCTCGTCATCAGAGATGGATTCTCCATTGTCAAATGCTGTTATCCTGATCAAACACTCGGATCGTGCACGAGAAGTCAGAAGAACGAGATCACCAATATGATATCCATCAGTCTTTCCAGCAATGTCGAGAAAGTCTACGTGATTTATTAGATCATCACTGCCGTCGCTGTTCACAGTTGCAACGTCGTCAGCCTTCGGTAATTTGACACCCGTACGATACCCATTATCCGTAATCTTGTTCAATTGAAAGAGTATATCTCTTCTTTTAGACTTGTTTGGTGCCATGATCGTGCAAACGTCACGAAATATATGACCACCATTTACTACACCATGTATTGCTTCTTTACTTTCCGCTGTCGCCAAAAGTACAACACCACTCGTTCTTGTGCAGTATCTGTGTACTGCCGAACGTAATATTTCACCTATCTGCCGACTTCGTTCGTTATCATGACCAACTTGGAGTTCCGTCTCGGCTGGACAAAGTTTTTCGAGGTCATCTAATACAACCAACGAACGACCACCTAGCCTTGCATTCCACAAGGCTGTTGCAAACAGCCGCTGTAATCTATCCCGTATATTCGATATTCTTGGCTCTTCATTTGCAAGCTTCTGACACGATAGACAAGAAACGTTATAAAAATACTGTTCTTGTAGAACGTATAGGATCTCTGTTGTCAAAACACTTTTGCCTGATCCAGGTGATCCCTGAACGAGCACCGAGTTATCACGCAGTAAGCTGTTTTGAATATCAGTCGCAAGTTGATCAATACCGACAGAGGAACTTGGTTTTGTTGGCAAAAAATACATTTCCGTAAGCCTGCTAACGACCTGGGGTGGACGTTTTGTTACTTGGCCAATGTCCATGGGAAGTCTCATTTTATGACCGAGACACCAAAGGGAAGATTGAGACTTGGGGTCCCGTGTGGAAAGAGGAGGATCGAATTGCAGGATACCTCCGACCCATTGACTGGGACTAGGTGATGGGGGATGCGAAGAGTTCAGCATTTCATGTGCTGGTGGGAGAAGCATTCCATGTGTGAGAGGCCCTCGGAATAGACTAGAGTCATTACTGGGGTGTCCAAATACCGTAAATAGATTCTGCATCAACTTTGCCTGCTCTTGCTCACTATCTAGAGATATATTTGTAGATTTGGACAGATCCGGGAATGGACAAATCTTGATCGATGTCGGAAGATAGTCTCTGCTCGAGCTCTTTTCAGATTGCGTTGAAGCATGTTTCTGGTATTCCTTGGAGAGCGGTTCAGAGGCAGCATCGATTTGCACAATGCCACCAACGATTCCCTCAGCATTGAGTGCGCAACACAAAATAGGTGAAAGTAAAGCATGCTGGTCATTTGGTAAAATATCAGATGGAAGTATCCGAGCAACAATCTTTTCTACCATGGACACTTGTTCCGAGTCTTGGTTGGGAGTCGAATTCACAGCACTTTCCAGGCCGGAACCTCGTACAATCGAAACAGTTACCCAACGCTTCCCAGCCAAAGATGATGCTGCGAGAACACTCGGATAAACCCAGATTGTCAAACTCTTGTCGGCAGTCGAAGGAACTTCTCCTTCCAAAGCCTTTGATACTACACTCAGGTCGAGAGGCCGGAGAAATAAGGGTCCTCGAGGTTTTCTCCGCTCACTGCGTGATCCTTGTCCCCTAGCATTGCTCACAACACTTCTGTTACCAATACTTTTTCGACTCGAGCCATTTATACTTTTCGCATCACGCGTAACATCATGCTTCTGCGATTGCCGTGTCTTGGGACTTACTATGATTTCCGCATCCGGTGCGATTTTGACGTAACTATGGCTGTGATCGTGTGAAGGTTCAATGCTGGTAGTCTTGACCTCGACTGTCAGTGTTGGTGTTACATGTAAGATAATCTGTTGTATATCGTCGGGATGAGTTACTATAGCTGGATTTTGCACAACTCGAACTTGGGATAGAAAGTTTAATTCGAGGAATTCGGCATGTTGCGAGAGGACTGAGATGTTATAAGTATCACGGAAAGTGTTGATTGATATAGGGAGCCTCACTTTCCCAATCATTGGCAGTGAGAGGTTCAATGTTGATTGTATGCGCTTGAGGAGGATCGACATGCAGTGTCACTGCGGCCTTGATTCAGAAGCGAATTCAGATTATGATTGATAGTAAACATGAGAATGACGTACCCTGCCTAGTTTATCAAGACCTAACTTACGCACAACGATTGAGTCCACCTCGACTACGCCAACCGGCAATCCAGTCTGTTTCTTTCGGCCATAATTTGATGTATGCTGATCCACCGAGGGGTTTGATTGTGTCGAGCTCTGCAAACCTGTCCAACCAAAGAAAAACGATTGTTTAGGCTTCTGATTTAAAAGATCAGGTCGAAGAGGTGACGAGAATGAGATCTCGACTACCACATTTTGTGCAACCTGATGGATATGAATATTTTGTAGATTTTAAATGCTTGGTTGTAAACCTACAGCGCCGATATTCGCCAATACCGTCACTAATGCGCTTGGAAGATTGACTAAGCATGATTTGAGACTAGTCACCGGTTTGAGCTCTACAATTACACTCAATGCCGATGATCTGCTAGTCATTTTACCGTATGATCATCCTTCTTGACGATGGAAGATCTGACACGGCTTGTGGAGATATACAAATCAAATCTTAAAAGCTACAGATCTAAACTTTGTTCTGGAAATGTTTAGACTTTGCGGAACGTTGAACCAAAATCACAGGCTGTTTCATTAAAACCTGTCGCTAAACTACTGTACTCTAGTACTAGACTACAGTACAATCATACTACCTCATCACAATATGCCTGGGCATCAGCCTCGAAATCGTCGGTCGATTGTGATAGCATGCGTGTTGCTGCTCTTCATAACCTTCTTCATTGTCACGTCTTACAAAACAAATTCCGCTTCATCCTATGATCCCACAACACATAAGCCTCTCACGGGGCTCCATTTACAAGAATCAACGCTTAAGGGTGATTCAATAATGCCTGCACTTGGCAACGAGACGGCCAAAGCTGAACTTGGACGAGCGGCATGGAAGTTATTACATACGGTGATGGCCCGATTTCCAGATCATCCTACTGCAGACGAATCCGCCGCACTAGAAGCATATATACATTTATTCCAAAGATTATATCCATGTGGAGAATGTTCGAAACATTTTAGAAAGATCTTAGATAAATTCCCACCTCAGACGTCGAGCCGAAGTACAGCAGCAGTATGGGCATGTCACGTTCATAATCAAGTCAACAAAAGCTTGAAAAAGCCTGAATTTGATTGTTCCAAGATTGGCGACTTTTATGATTGCGGTTGTGCCGAAGAACACGGGGATGCAAAGTCAGGAAAGACAAAAGAAGCAACTTCCTCGGCGAAAGTTTCCAGTGATAAATCACTTGCGAAATCGGTCAAAGACCAGAAAGAAAAGGTCTTGGGCTGATTGATAGCTTCGACGACAACTCCCGACCGTTCTGCTTCGCGAATCTGTACATTAATTTGTATGTATATATTGTATAATCACTTTGAATAGAGGGTGGCTATATCATTGGACTTTATTATAGGCAGAAGTATGACTTTATGAATTGAAAAGTAGCATTTCAGTACCGTGCTTAGGATCGATAAGATTGTACATCGTTGTAGTTTTCCTAGTATTTGCAGAAGCTAGCATTCGAAGGATTTAAGAAATTACATCTGCTGCCAAAGCTCTAGACCAAGCAAACAGACCAAAGATTTTACAACTTGTTTGTTCACTTTAACACAATTGAATCAAAAGTCCGTTGATTTATCGGTGCTACAGTATTGATTTTTAGAGGCCGGCCCTGCTTGCACATGGGAAGTCGACACAAGAAAGATCAGTTCTGTCTAAAACGCGGGGTGGTTATGCGAACCATGTCAGGGTTTGACATCTAAAAAAATAAAAATATGACCAGCCACCCGATCAGATCATCAGATGATCTACCTTGGCCCGTGACTCACTGATCGCTAGCTCATACTTACAATCATTCGATTGATTTAGTTATGGTGTCTTTTCAATGTGACGTAAGTCCAGGATCAGTCATACAGCTAGATTTCATTTCTCGTGACTAATTCTGATATGACAGAGGTGTAATGATGTATTTACAAAGGGAAAATTGGACAAGCATTGGCAAAGATGTCATGCGACATTCACATGTATTGATTGCATGACCACCTTTCAAGGTCTCGACTATAAATCACATAACAGTTGTATGACGGAAGCGCAAAAGTTCAAATTCGATCGAAAGCCTTCTCAAACGCCAGCAAATATGAGACCCAAAGCGGCATATGTCGAGGACGAAGACACGGAAATGGGCGGTGTTGCCAATTCTTCACCTCAAGTGAGAAGCGCATCAAAGGTTGCTACTGCTGCGCAATCATCACCAGCTCTACCACCAGGAACCAACGTATTTGACTTTTTAGTGACTGAAGAAAAGACGCCGTCACAATATCGACCATCAGTGCCTCCGCTCAACACTAGTGCTTCTACAAAACAACCATATTCTTATAATGCCTCGCCGTTATCTGGCTCAGACGGTCGTCTATCTGCTAACGACATCAAAACTCCCTCTTCTGCCCTTCGCGACACTTCTCTCCTCAGTCCTAATCCTCTCGAAGTTGACAAATCCGATAAAAAGAAACGAAAGCGATCTCGGGATGATCCCAACGCCGCTGAAGACGATACCGATCGAGAACCTACCTCTGCTAGTGCTGGACCATATCCCTCTTCTATGAAAAGTAGTATCAAAAGACCTCCATTGTCGACCGGATTGACAGGAGGTTTGGATAATCTGCTTTCCTCATCCAACGAAACATCTTCATCTAAAAAGTCCAAACCCACAGATCATAACAACGACCAATCTCGAAACGGTGACGATGCTGGACCCCGTCGTGTAGATCGACGCCGACAATCCGGCGAAGGATACCAATCCGGCTACCGCGGCAGTGTCGAATCAGGAAACCGCCGACCGACCGACGCAGCCCCTCTATCGCAAGAAGAACTAAAAAACGTGAAACGAGATGCTCGAGGACGCGCCGGATCTGAATCTAGTCCCGAACGACAAGAAAAACGAAAAGGCGTGTCGTTCAAAGCGATAGAATTCGCATCGTCTGAAAGCATACAATCAAAAGGCGATAATAACAGCAATAGCAATGGCGAGAATCGAGAATTAGGAGAGTCATTCTTAGGCTTGGTGACAAAAGGGCCGGAAAGTGAAAGGGGAATGAGCATGAATAAAGTCCTGAAGCGATATCATCGAGAAAAAGACTTTCAGACGGATCGAGAAAAAGAAGAGGGCGATAAAGAGTTATGGAAATCCCTACGATTACGGAGGAACGAAAAGGGTGAAGTCGTTGTGTTCATATAATAAATCCAGTCTGTAACATAATATACAACTAAACTGTATAAAATAGGATATGTAAAAGTCATCGTCTCATTATTTTGTTACATTGTCAAGTATTATCAATATTTATACAAGAATCGATCAGAGCAAATGGATTAATCACCTCCAGTAGTAATATCGGCGGTCCAATCTCTCCTTATACTCAATTCATGAAAATCGTCCGTGTTTTGTATGACTAGCCCTTTTTCATTTGCTAGATGAAGTAGACAGATGAAACAGAAACTAGTACTGATGTCAGCCATTTGTTGTTTGGGATATACTTTTTGCAAGTCGTTGACGATATCAGTGAATCGTAATTCTTTATCCGACTCCTCGTCTTTGTTTTGTATTGGTGTTTCGACTTGACTAGAGGATTTTGATGGCGTGATTGGAGGAGGTATTATAGACTATGAAATCATTAGTACGTCCAATAGATAACTAATGATCGGGGGTAACGTACCTCGAATCCTATTCCTTTCCACATTTCCTCTTTTAGTCTCCTAACGTCGACTTTCTTTGCAACTCTTGCATATTGGACATAGTCAGGTCGTAATCTTTTACTATGCATGACAAGTTGACTTCCAAAAGCAGCTTGACCATCGCCATTTCCATTTTCTAAAATGTTACCACCACCCATCAAGTCTGCCGCTGGGACAAGTATTTCATTTGCATCTGCAAAGTCTCTGTCGTCGTCATCGTCATCACCAGCACCAGGATGATTTCCGCCATCATCTTGGAAAAAGTTTGCATCGTAATCTGCCCCAGCTCCTGCTAAGTCACCACCGAGAACATCTTCAGGAGATGGGTCAGGTCCGAGGACTAATGGTGCCATGTTACCTTCTTGTGCCCAATAGACTTCATCAACGTCGCCCATATTGTTATTCTCTATCTGGGCGTCACCGTTCCGTCTTGAAGATGATATATCCTGTTTACGTGCTCCTATTCTGGCCTTTGGTTTGAGATATAATGTCAATAAAGAACGTGAGTTGAAATGCTTATCATCAGGAAGCAAATTACGATTCTTACTACGCCATTGAGCTTTTGGTAGACTTATTGAACTGTTTGTCGTTGCAGGCGTATATAATGCATCAGCCATTGCCTGCGTCATTGGTGCTAAAAAGTCAATTTCAAAGGGTTCTTTTTCTTTCCGTTTAGATGCCCCGCCGGCAGCAGTTGATGTATTAGTCGGTCGAGCTTGATCCTTGATTCGCTTGATCTTCCAGTGTTCGGGACCTTGCCAATTCCTAGTCATGGCCGTGTCAAAGTATGATAATATATTATCCTGTTCATCTTGCTGACGATGAACTAATGTTACTCCATACTGCTTGCCATTCGAATCAAATCCACCTACTTCGCCTTCTCCTTCGATATCTGCATCTATTGCATCATTATCCGCACCCGTTTGACCCATATTATGAGGTCGAATTTGAGGCAGAATATTTGCTTCTCTAGCCCAGGCTTCACCTCCTTCACCAAATCCAGTATCTGGTGGAAGATCAAATCCGTCAAGATCATCATCAAATCCTATTGCGTTGTCGTCATCGAGCACAATACCCGATCTCGCATCGTCAAGCTCATTTGCCTTTTCAGCTTGTTCCTTTTTCCAATCTTCTGCAGCTTTGAGAAACGGTAGATCGAGTCCAGCTCCATCATTACCGAGTTCAAAAGTCTTCATCGAGGGACATATATCCTGTGAGTCTAATATTGATAGATTGGGAAAGAAACGTGCCGCAAGTCCGGCGATATCTACGGAAGTGGGATCGATCTCATATTCTGACGTTATTTTGTCGGTCGTTTGATCCTCTTCTTCCATATTCGTGTTGTCGCGTCTGTTGTCTTCTGACAATTCCGCTCTAGCATCATCACTACTATCAAATACAATCCGTCCTGTATTATCGATACATAAATGATTTAATAAAAGTCCTTTGGCACCTCCTTCATCAAAATCTGCTGATGCTTTTTTGAATAAAGGGTCTACCGCAAATTCAAGTTCCATCTTTTTCAATTGTAGTTGTGCAAACGATGTAGCAAGAGTAGCCTCTGCCGATCTCGTAGCTTTCTTCTTTGTCTTCTTTTTGGCTCCATCCTCGCCCTCCTCTTCATCATCTTCTCCTGCTTCACCATCATCACGATCGTCTTTTGACTTTTTATTACCACTATCAGCAAGTCCACTAAGTAATTTCCCCGTTTCTGTCGCAACACTATCGACTCTACTTGTATATATTTTCACACATCCGTCCAAAGTACAACTTGCGCGCTGAAAATTGACACTATCTCCTTCCTTTAACACAGACATGTCATGAAAGTAATCTATAAGCGCAAAGTTCCAAGAATTCGTCGCGTTGATCTTGTTATCTGTAGCCATTTTCATCCATTCGTCGAAATTTGCCATGATCGGTGGGCCTCTTTGAGGCGTATGCGCTTGTCCATCCGGACCAATCGACTTGCGCTTTTTCATTGGAGTGACGGCCGCGCGTATGGAATTCATTTGTGATTCGTGCATGGCTTGTCGCGACTGTAATCGCTTCGCCTTTTCCTCCCGATCATCGTTTAGTGGTATTTTGACTGGCGATTTGAAAGGACTTGGATTTGAGACTGTCGCACTCGGAGGAGCACGAACTCGAGGCATCTTGAACAGATCGACGCGCGCGGAAAGATGTGATGGGATCTACGCTTGTTAATCGCGATGCAAGGGAGAATAACGACTCACTTTGAGCAGCACGTAGATTTGTTTACGACACTGTGGTGTAAACAAAAATTCCCCGCAATTTCTAGATTCGAAAATCGCGTATCCAAAATGGTGTTTCTCAAAGTCGACGTCATACCTCTCATACATATCAAGACTCGGAAGAGAATATCGATATCAGGCGAGGAGGTTTTGGTGTTGAAGATGCAACCTTGGGATCGTTCAGATCGTGGTATTGATTGGTATAAAAATCCGTCTGAGTCAGCTCATGGCTAAATCGGAGCGAGCATTTTATAATGCGCAACCACGACATTTACGCTTTCAACGAAAAGTCGCCCGAGTACTATGTGTTATTCCTCTGCTCTTTCTCGTTCTGGGATTAGCAAAATATTGGTCACCAAGTAAATATAACGGAGTCTCAACAAGTAGATCGTCTTATAACTTGTTCTCAAGAGAGGCTAATTGGACAGAAATCAGTGATGCAGCAGTATGTATTTGTGTTTCTACTTGATACGCTACAAGCACTGACTCTCAGCGGCTCTAGTGCCGTCTTGTCCATAGTAAAGAGGTTTCCGACAAATGTAGTTTTGTTCGATCACATTGCCCAGATGAAGAGCCAGGATATCTAGCATATCTCGAATTTTATTATTGCTCTGCACTACCTAAACCGGTCGGATTCATATTATTAGTTTCATGGCTTGTTCTCTTGTTTAGCACAATCGGCATAGCTGCCAGCGATTTCTTCTGTATCAATCTAAGCACAATAGCAACTATACTCGGTATGAGTGAGAGTCTTGCAGGTGTGACATTCTTGGCATTTGGTAATGGTAGTCCTGATGTATTTTCCACCTTTGCAGCCATGAGTTCGGACAGTAGTAGTTTGGCCATTGGTGAACTTATTGGTGCTGCAGGATTCATCACTGGAGTCGTCGCCGGGTCGATGGCTTTGGTGCGACCGTTCAAAGTTGTTAAAAAGAGTTTTATTCGTGATGTTGGCTTTTTTGCAGTAGCTGCAGCCTTTAGTATGGGGTTTTTGTCGGACGGGCATTTGCATCTTTGGGAATGTATTGTTATGGTTATGTATTATTTCTTTTACGTTGCGGTTGTCGTTTTATGGCATTGGTGGTATACAAGAAGAGAAGCGAGAAGAAAACGGAATGACATTAGTAGAGGTCAATTCACGTCGTCAGTACCAGAAGACGAATCATACGAGTCGTATCGGGACGATCCAGATGATACATCTACAATTCGACCATTGATCTCGCGTGAGGCATCGAGAGATAGTTTTGCCGTATTGGAGCACAGCAATAGTATTCCTCGTATAGAGGTTGATCACCATGTAGAGTCACAATCATCGCGGGATCATGATGGTCACTCAATGAATGCACAAGAGAGTCCACATAGACACCATGCACATCATCATTCACATAGGGAACATGAACATCGCAGCCAAGATGACAATAGTGATGAAGATGATGCAGTTCGTGATCGCAAATTGGAAGTCTTGACGCACAATATGCATCTACGAAGACCTGGAATCCGTAGAAACACCATCAAACCAGTGCGACCAAGTCTTGTTGGAGCGCTTGAATTTCAAGCTGCAGTCAACTCGATACACAAATTACGTAATCTCCAATCTCTTCCCATGCATGGAAGACGTCATTCTGAAGATCCACTGCACAGCTCTGGCTATCATAGAGGATCTTTGTCAGCATTACCAGAAAATGCGACTGCGTACTTTGAAGAACCATCGACATCAGCAGCATCTGCTCAAGATCGAGCTCCTGTTACTGGAAGAGTTCGTGCTGCTTCAACCAGTGATGTGTTGACACCAAAGACAACATCAAAGTGGACTAGACCTGCTGCTTATGATGTGTCGCCAAGTATTGCGGAAGTCGATGAAGACACTGTTGGATTATCTGCTGTATTACCAAATCAATCTAATAATTCTGGTGCGTCTCATGCAGGTCCATCATCTAACATGGTCGATGAACCTACAAAGATCACGAAGCCATATGATCAGCAAAACGCATCTGATGATACTGTGCAATCAGATCCGCCGGATACTTCAGGTAGTGAAGTCTTGGGTGAAGCACTCACATTGACTGAAAGCCCTGAACAAGTGTTTCAAGCACGTCCAGCTTTAGCTTCCTTACAAATACCTTCTGTCACGAGAATAATGCAAACCAAGGATCTTAGATCATCTTCCATGGTGGATACTCCTAATCTGACAACTACATCTCCAAATTCACGCCCGTCAAGCCTATACTTTGCCTCAGTCAGTAGTTTGGCTGAGTTGGAGCCTTTACTATCCCTCACGGCTGAAGATCAAGATGCTGCGATTCCTTCTCCTCCATTCTGGTGGCCATCTTCCATTCTACCAAATCCAGCAACGCTTTTATCGACTTTAATCCCGACTCTTTATAATGTGCAGGGCAAGTCGTGGTGGGAAATTGTTCTTGCATTTGTTGCTGCTCCTAGTGTATTTCTCTTGACAATTACTCTTCCTGTTATGGATATTGATAAGGATGATGCTGGAGAATATGAAAAGACGCCTCCACCTGCAGGTAGAGACAAGACACAGTCATCAACAACGCCAGGAGCCGGTCCATCTCCAGTAAATAATCAGATTGATACTACCCCAGCCGCTATCGATTCTACACAAACACCAACACTCACTCTATGGAATCGATGGTTATTTATAATACAAATCTACCTCGCTCCTCTTTTGACAATTTCGATGCTTTATACACAATACATCCCTCTCCCACCATCTTCATCTCCAGATGCTATACTTCCTCTTCAACCCATCCTCATCTCACTCTTCATATCTACCCTCCTCCTAATCCCTCTCTTCATCTTCACCACGCCGACGTATCAACCTCCCGTTTTCCGTCCATTACTTTCTCTCATGGGCTTCGTCATATCCATAGTCTGGATCTCCACAATAGCCACCCAAGTCGTCGCCCTCTTGAAAATCCTGGCTATTATTTTAAATATGTCCCAGGCTATTCTCGGCTTGACCGTCTTTGCAGTAGGAAACAGTCTTGGAGATTTAGTCGCAGACATTACAGTTGCCAGGCTTGGATATCCCGTCATGGCACTGAGTGCTTGCTTCGGTGGGCCCATGTTGAACATCCTGCTCGGAATAGGATTATCTGGATGTTGGATCCTAGGGTTCAAGAATAAATCAAACGTCGAACAGGGGGGCAATAATGGGGAGTATTACCGCATTCACGTCGGTGATACGTTGATAATCAGTGGAATCACGCTTTTGGTAACCTTGGTAGGACTGTTGATTGCCGTGCCGCTAAATGGATGGATGATGGACAGAAAGATTGCTTGGGGATTGATTGCTTTGTGGTGTACAGGGACATTAATCAATGTATCATTAGAGATTTGGTCAGAGAGCTGATCTTCAGTCGGTGACTCGTGTAAATATTTATTCCATTTCAAAATATATATATGTATATTCATCCTAGATTCATGTCTTACAAGAATCAGCAATTCGATATGCCCTGTTTATCAGTGTATTCAGTAGGGATTTTAATTCATAACGTCGTCAAGAACAACTACTCGTTTCTTCTTCTTCTTTTTCTTCTCTTCCACATCTTTTTGAACCACGGTGTTATTGCCAGCATCACCATATTCTTCTTTACTCACACCTGTATTAATCTCATCTCCTTGCAGTTCTTGCTTCTTCATCTTCTTTCTCTGCTTACCATCATTTCCGTCTCCTTCACCACCTGTTCCAGTATCTACCTTTTTCTTCTTCTTCTTTACCACTCTGACCTCTTCGCCATCTTCAATTCTCTCTTTCGATCTCTGCATTTCCATCCTCGCTGCTTCTACCTGTTGCAATGCCTTTTTCATCTCTTCGTCAACATCTGCCGCGTCGTTCATAGTCGTATTCGTCAAAACATTACTCTTGATAGAGATTGAGTCGTTGTTGTCAAGCGAAGGAAAGGAGAGATTGCTGCCTCGGAGATCTAGTGGGTTTTTAATCCTAGATGGTTTTGAGCGAATTGGATGCTTGAGATTGATAAGATCTGCTCCTTCGATACTTTCGTCGCTGAGAATCTCGATGCGTTTCTGTGGTTTACTACTACTACTACCACCTTTTCCAGGCAGTAAAGATGATGGAGATGGGAGTTTAGAAGGTAGAGAATCGTCAGTTTGTAGTTGTACTATTGGAATAGAGTTCATGTCTTGTATTTTGTTACTATTTGAAGACTGTACTCTATCACTTGACGGTGTTGAGGAGCGAGATGCAAGCGAGTCAATGTAAAAAGGATCATGAAGTTGTCGATCCTTGCGTTCTACTTTTAATCGATCCAACTCAGCTTTGCTCATGTTTGGTTTAGTTTCGATCTTTTCAGTTGTCGATCCTTGATTTCTTGTTGTACTTGGCTCTGTCACTTTGGGTTTCTTATGATATAATTGATAAATCTCATCCTGATGGCCAAACGTTTGAGATTCATCGTCGGCGAGCTGTAATAATTCTGAAATACTTTCGTTGATTGGTGTATCCAAATCAACATCATCACTGATAGGCACCTTTCGTAGAGCACTTGGGGCAACTGGATTGAGTTCTTGACCTGTAAATAATAAAGGTATCACTTGTGTCAATAGTGGTGGACCTTCGTCCCACGTATTGTCGGGTGAAATTTGATAAGAAGACATTGCATCAGAAGCCAGTCGTACGATTTCAATATATTCAACAGCCCTTTCTTGTACTTCCAAATCATGATGTGTAGTTAGAGCTTCCAGAAAGTGTATTATTCTTGCAATAGACAGTAGAATATTTGATTTGCGCATTTCTGTCCATCTTCCGAGTTTTGTTGATGCAAGACGAATGAATATCTTGGGTATGGCAGTCACATATAGACACAAGACATTGACAGGCAAGGATAGTGACATTGGGTGTGTAAGCGCTGTCAAAGTACCTCCAGGATCAGGAACATGCTCGGCATACTCACCAACAATCCATGCTGCATAACCAAGTACACCATTTGCTGCTGATGAGATTGGAGGAAACAATTCAGTCCGGGTCTCGATAAGAAGCAAAGACTGCGCAGCAGCTGTAACTTCTAGTCTCACGGCTTTGACTCGGACCGCGATATTTTGTAGCTCTTTCCCAATCAAGACTGCACTATTTGCCAAGTGCTGATTGTGACTGGACATTGGACAATGGCGGACGAGCTCTACCAGAATGTTAATGTACCATTCAAAGTCGGTTAGATTGGCGTAATTGTCCTTTGAACACAAAGACAATATTTTATGAATGACAGTGGCCCGATATTCATCATTGATGTTATTCTCCGATAACAACGGACCGTGGTGGGATATGCTGTCATCATCCTCGTACTCATCAGTATGTGTTGATTGCTTGCCAAGAGCATGCATATCCCCATCATCTGAGTGCTTCTCCCGGGTCTGTCTTAGTTGACGTAATAACCTTTCCACGGTAGGTACGAGATTACTCGAGTCTACCATGCCTACTACAAGATCAAGTGCTCGCGTTCTGATAGAGATATCTGGATTATCGATACATTCAAGTATCACGTCGGCATGTCGTGTGACAAGATCCGGGTGCGTTCGAACAATCTCTGCCATGGCAAGAAGCGCAACGAATGTAACTACGATAGTGGACAATAAGTATTGTTATTTTTGCTTGGATATGTGAACTTACGATTTGGATCATCCTTCATACTAAGCATTTCACCCAACTTTGTGACGCACAATCTAGCGATTTCATCGCCTTCTACTGTACCTTGATTATTGTTCAGTAGTCCACCTTGGATCATTCCATTGATACACTCATATGATAGACTCATAGCCCCTGTAGTTCGGATCACGGTCGTCAACGGCGGCAGAAGCTTCTTTATCAGTCTCGGCTCATGTGGAGTCAAGACAGCAAACAATTTGATGATCTTTATAGCCATCCAGTTATTCCCTCCATCCACCAGTAACTCAAATAATCGAGGTGCCAAGGGCAGAAAGTCTTGTGGTCTTCTCCAACTCAATTCGCAAATTACATTGACGATCGCTGCCGTCACACTAGAATCCTCATTAGGATCCAGCAGGCGCTCTTTGATCTTGGACCAAGCTGGACCCAGTATGTCAGGATATACCAAAGCAAGTCTGTACAAAGTAACGATTGCCTTTTTCTTGACTGACGGATTGGAATGTGATAACCTCGACAACAGATCATCAAGGAGAGAACTCGCCATAGAAGGATTAGCTATATGTGGTAAAGTCACCAGGACGAGCGAGAGATTTGTCAATTGAGGTGAAGTCAAGTCCTTTTTGAGCAGATTTTCGGCAAGCATCAAGACTTCTGTATCTGGTCGAAAACTTTGGACAGCACCCAAGTAACCCACTCGCTTTTGCACGTATTTTGTAGATGACATGACTTCCAAGACATGAAATGATGCCCATGACATGTCATTCCCAAGCATTTCCAAATAGACAAGTTTCAACAAGGCAGTTGCCTTTTGATCCATATCTTGGGACCTGATTTCTTTCCGACATTCTGCTATACTATTTTGTATATACTCCTTTTCATGATCCTTATGATTTCGAAGACCTCGGATCAACGCATATAGATCTTTTTCAAACATCTTTTCCTTTGAAGTTGAATTTCAACTTCTCACTCTCCTGGATTTTGGGTCTGCCTCAAATCAGGATCGCGAAGCGACAGCGACTTCATCCTGTATCTACAGACCAGCGAAGGATCTTTTATATGATTCGAGCCAGCGACGACGTAATGCAAATCATGCCTGTTGTATAATCTCTGATTGAGATGTAGTGAAGTGGTCGTGAAATCACTCTCCCCGCATTCATCTCTCGATATTTATCAACCCGCCCTCAAATCACCACAAGTTACCTGCTTTGCTACGTCCCATCTCTGCAACGACGCTAAACTGACGAACAATGTCAATTGAACTTCTCCGGCCCTCGACGCACCTTTCTCCCTCTCAAACACTCGCCATAGCGCAATATGCCTCCACACTTCTCCCCTCACTACAGCCGTCACGTTTCTCCCTCCCTTGGCCTCTCTCTTTCATCCTCCCTTCACAACGCGAGTCCCCTGAAAAATGGCAAATCTACGAAAACACCCTGATAGCTCTCCTTACGTCCTCTGCAGACGACACCGCTCTAAAATTCCTCTCCGCATTGGATAGTCGATTTAGTCAAGATAACGAACGCATACAGGCGCTTCACGGCATTTATGAGGAAGCAGTAGCCAAGGATGATAAAGCTCTAAAAATGATACTATCAAAATACGACAAGCTACTAGAGCTGAATCCCATCAACATGCACATTCGAAAGAGAAGAATAGCGCTTTTGTTAAGTATGGGAAGAATAGAAGATGGAACAAAGGCCTTGGTTGAATTATTAGATGTCAGTCCTACAGATCCAGAAGCGTGGGCGGAATTGGCGGAGATCTATGCTAGGAATGAGAATTGGGAAAAGGCAGTCTATTGCTGGGAAGAGACTATACTTATAATTCCGAACGCGTGGAACGTTCATGCTAGATTAGGGGAGTTGGAATGGTTATGGGCAAAGTCGGTAGATAGCCACGCGGAACGGGTGAGATTAGTCAGTACTGCGATGAAAAGCTATTGCAGATCGATAGAATTATGTGATGATTATCTCAGAGGATATTATGGTTTGAAATTGGTGAGTTGCGATTCTACTAAGTCATTAGATGATTGGATGCTGATAGTTTGATAGACAGCAACACGACTACTTGAGCTCATGGCTAGTCCAGGGCATGATCAGAAGGGGGCAAGCGCTCTAGGTGACGCAGCGCTCCCCCCAATCACTGCGATTGAATCACTAAATGAGCTTGCGACACGAAAGTTAGCAGAAATTGTTAGAAGAGGAACGGCACGGGAAGCAGGATGGGACGGTTGTGATGAAGCAGAACTTGGTGCTGCAAGAGAATTACTGCAACAACATACACAAAAAGTTGATCGGTAGGAGCAAAGAAATAACATTCATATCATTACAACTTCAATGATAATATCAACTGAGCGTAGTAGCAAACACTTTCTGTGCCAGTTGGCTTAATAATCGCATCTTTGCAGGTTGATCCAACTCTTGAAAAACAGAATAGACGCTTTTACCACGTGTATCACGTACAGATCCGAGTCTGTTTCCAGCGACAGCTCCTCCGATCAAACCAGGGATGTTAGCCAGGATGAACCCTAATCCGGCTCCACTGACTGTTCCAACCATACTCCAGAATTTGCCCGTAGGTTGTGCATTTTCGCCTTCAGCCAAGCCCTCATTTCTATTGTAACATCAGCATCATATATCTTCCAACTCACATATATCACTTTCTTACCTCAACATTTCTTCAAAGACACTCCCAAATTGTTGATCCCGATATTTGTTCGCTTGTGCCTCTTGCTTATCTTTTCCACCCGCGAACCCAAAGGTCGACCATGGAAATCCTCCCGGCATGAATCCAAACATACCACCATTCCCTTCACTCTTCTCATCCGCCGCTTCTCCTGCTGCAGCACGTCCAAAGTCGAACCCGGCCGATGCTCGTGATGTATCGTAGTCTTGTCTCCTGCCGGGATCTGATAATGTGTAATAAGCATCATTTATGAGTTGAAACCGTCTTGTTCGAGTAGCTCTTTCGGGACTATCTGTAGGTACGCGATCTGGATGGTGTAGGAGTGCTTGTCTTTTATATCCTTCGCGGATTTGAGTTTGTGTTGCTTTGGAGTTGATCTCAAGCGCGGCATAATAATCAGGAGCAGCTAGAAATGTTTAGTATTGGTCGCGCAATTTTCTCATATTGAGCATACCCATTTTAGCGTATTTACCAATCACAGGAGAATACAGTGGACCAGTTATTTCGAGAAAAGGAAGCCTCTAGGAAAACATGACGATATGAACAAGGGAAATCACAAGCCACACGAACGTGACATGACGTATGCGTGATGAGCCTCACATTGCTGAAAAGAGTTTGTCAACGCCACAATTCTATTTTTGTCAACGTCACGTGTGAATACCTGGACTGAAATTACCAGCAAAACTCCGGGAATGCATTGTATCTATACTATCCTCTTTCTTACAATGAAGCCCTGACAACTGCTTTCACCAATAAATTGAGTCGTAGTGTATCACATATGTCTGATTCTATGATTGTCAGTCATATGCTTAAGGTTAAGTTGTAATCTAGTCAAGGAGAAATGACATAGCCAAGCATGACTAAGCAAGATCGGGGATAGACTTTTCTGTCTCAGAGTGAACCATTGTGCCGGGTTTGGTGCCTGCGGGTTTCTCCCTTGAAACCTTCAACGATTGTCTCATAATAATCTCGTAGGGCAAAGGCTGCTTGTAAATTACAACTAGATCTCATCCGACCGGTTTTTGGAAACGAAACATTATCTTGAAAGATTTATTCTAATCAACATCTCCCATTTCTTTGGTCCACCGTCAACTCTGCCTCGACTCTACCAAAGAAATAATCCACCATTTACTCCTCAACCTAATTAAGATAATCCAGCGCATATATTACTACCAGTAAACGAACTTTTGTGCTTTACAGTACCCACGGTTCAAAGGTTACGTCAAAGTAGTTTCCAATACAGCGAAGACGGAGTTGAGATATATATCCAAGAATATTGTTAAATATAAATCAAACTCTGGCGCAGGCGCCATAATCGATCTATAAATACAAGTACATACCGACATTCTTATACTCCAATAATGCAGACAGTACCGCAAAACTCTCTGCCTCCCCCATATACACATCCGTCATTTCCAGATGCGCGATCGCCAATGTCAGCAGTCTCCACAGGAATGTTAGCAGGTGGAGCACCACAACAAATGGTTGAGGGTCCATTCTATAATGGACGACGCGGAGATTATGAGTTCTCGTAAGTTTCGAATTGTATTCCGCGGTTCAATGACTTTTAATTGACATGTGGACGTAAAGACTTGTATTGGATCAACAACCGATACGTGCAAGAATGTGTGGTTTCGGTGACAAGGTATGTCAACGACTATGAATTGCTGTCTGAACCCGACTAATTATATAATTAGGATCGACGACCAATAACGCCTCCGCCATGTGTAAGATTAGTCGTTAGAAATGTAGTGACTGGTGAAGAAGTTCCAGCAGAGTAAGAATACCTAAAAGTAAATCCGAACTTGACCATGTTGATTGATGTTGATTAGTTCCATAAATACCTCTTTCTTCTTCTTGACTGTGGATCTTTGGGACGAGTCGGCTCAACAAGAGAAGAACATTGTACGGTCGTCTAGCAATTCTCCGGCTGTTTCCATCTCTACTGCGACAACTACTTCATTCCCCGTCCCACAAGAAAGAACACCTATGTATGCAACTCAACAAGGTTTGGCGATATACCAACATGGATATCCCATCGGTGGTGGTCCTCAATATACACAACAGAATGTATATCAGCAATCGCAACCCCAACAGATCTACTCTCCTGCACAAGCTTCATATTATCCTGGAAGTGGTTACCATCAACCATACACTTCACAATCTCAACCAAGTTCTCCCGCATATGCACAACAACCGTTTCAATCTCCAAGCGTTCCATTCAGTCCATTAGCACCATCTGGTAGTGGGTCAAACGGCATGTTTACAAGGAACCTTATTGGAAGTCTAGCAGTAAGTTCATTTGGACTGAGCGATTTGGAAGGAAAGAAAGGGCATTGGTTCATTCTACAAGATTTATCCGTTCGAACAGAGGGTACATTTCGGTAAATCATAAACTCCTGCACATCACCCATAACAAATCAATACTGACATTTATCTAGGTTGCGAATATCGTTCATAGACGTCGGGAAACCTGAAAATCCATCCGGAGATGAAGAGAATAAACTCAACACGACAAAATCTCCCGTTCTCGCATGGGCCTTTTCTCAACCCTTCCAAGTCTTTTCTGCAAAAAAGTTCCCCGGTGTTATCGAGTCTACTCCCTTGAGTAAATGCTTTGCTGGACAAGGTATTAAGATCCCTATCCGGAAAGATGGACAGAAGGGAGATAAAGACGACGAAGCGGATGATTAAGAATCAAAACAATCACGCGTGTATGATGTAAATAGTTGCTCGAATGTTTGTCTGTATTGCCCTGTGTATATTTGTTTTATCATTCATGTATATTTAGATTTTAATGTCGATACCCCCGCTCGTATATAAAAAGGCTCTATCTGCATTCATATACTTCACTACATTTTCAAATTAGAAAGGTTCGTACGGTGATTATACTCGCATCTTGATCAAAGATTCTTCAATCTGTCCCACTATCCCACCTCCTGAAATCGTCCATTCCTCACCAACTCTCATATCATTCACTTTCCCTCTGAGGATTCCACTTCGCGCGTAGTATTCCATTATCGCCCTCGTTTCGACCTTTGACAGTCCACCTACGACTCTGACATCAACACTCCTCAACGCATCCGTTATCCGTTCGTCGTAGTTATTGTAAGGACTAAAGAACGCTCTTTGGAGGCTGACTTGGCTGTTTTTAAACTCTTTCGACTGCACAGTAAACGGTTGTGTAGCGTTGTTCCAAAACGTAGCTGCGTCGTCAGAAGAAACGTCTCGTCGAGCGGAGATTTTGGACGATGATTGGCGTTCGAGATGGGCTGCGATGCAAAAGTCTAGAGCGTTGGATTCGGGACGGTTGGATCTCGAATCGATGGCTAAAGCGAGACCGCCGTTTGGTAGAGGTGGTTGAGGGGAGAAGAAGGATAGGAGAGTCGATACCAGTGCTAAGTCGTGAGGATGGATCTTGCTAAGGGTTGGAGAGAGGTATGAAGAGGGATTGGTCAGGTGGGGATAGCCGTCGATGGTGATCAAAAGTGGAGGTCGAGCGTGTGTTTCGGTCGAAGGTTGTTGAAGTTCAGATAGAAGGGCAGTGAATATCGGCCATGCTCTATTTGGATCAGTGGATCCTATCTCTGCAAGTCCATGTAGCGTTGTGTTTGTGGGTAGAGATTTGGAAAAATTGTGTTGACGAGAAATACTCATGGTTTTCAGTACGGTTTCGTTTGCCTTTGCGATATTACCGAGGAGAGAAGCGACATAATCCGGTTGGATATAGGATATATGTCCAGACGTTTGTCGTATAGGAGTATATGCTGTATGTGCTAGTACTATATCTTGCGCTACATTAAGGTTAATTATAATATTCTCTCTACAGTCGGTCATGTAAAAACTCATCACTAACCCTCGGGTATATGTATAGCCACCCAACCTTCTTGTATGGCCATTGCCATTGCTTGTAGGGCAAGTACTGACTTTCCACTTCCTTTTTCACCTGTAACGATTTCCTTCCTAAATGTTTTATTTGCTTTTACTTTTGATATCGATTTTGCAAGGTTTGCGGTTTCTTTTGTGACTAGAGTACATGGCTTCCTAAACAAATTCCACCCTTGTGTATTTTTAAATGCTTGTATCGCTTTCAATGCCTCGACAGTATCATCTGGAATGACTACCATGCTCCCTATACACTCTTGGTTGGCGGCATTTTCTGTTGTCAACGGTTGTAGTCCTGTCACTTCGAGCGCATTGTTATTTCCGAGGACAATCCTTTTTCTGAGCAGCTTGAGCGCTTCGGGATCTTTTCTGGCAGGAGGTCCAGATGATTGACCTTTTCTTTTGTTTATATTATATCCTTGAACAGCCTTGGTCGCTCTCTTTGGCAGCCTTAATGTAGGCTTTTTAGGTCCTGCAGCGTTTATGATGGTGTTGGAAAAAGATCGCGTCGTTGATCTATTGATGAGGACCAATCTACTCATACATCTCACACAGACCTGCGACATGGCCACTACTTAATTGAAAGTGTATTGTACGTTCACAACATGTATCCCGCTGACTATGTCAGTGGAAAGACCAAAAAACATCGCTCGAAGCAGGTCACGTGATTACAACCACGTTTTCCGTCACACAAACTGGTCACTATAATAAACTTTGTTCGCGGAAAAGCTTCTTAGCTCCTCGGGCCGTCCCATCAGGCTGTTGAATTGCGTAACGACATAGCAATATGGTACGCGTCGTCTGTAGTATCAGGCTGAAGGTGTCGACGAATTCGCTTCATCTCTCTTGTCCATTGTTGTAACCTTGTCGACTATCGTCTTCTCCCGGTACGTGCCATACTTCAAACTGATCAAAAGTCTTTTGGAACTTTCACAAGCCCATCTGAGCAATTATATTTATCAACATGATGTGTTGCGGCGGGGTTACACCTCTTCGTATCAGACTTAAAAGAGTAAGTCCGGTGTGGATTCTCATGATGTTCAGAATGCTATGCTGCATCGTCATACTGGGTATTTACTGTGGCGAATGGGTTATGCACAATAAGGATCATTCAAAGTCCACAATCGAAAACATGAAGCACGGATCAAGGTATATACCATCAACAAGACTTCTGTATGACATAGACTGACACTGCATTCAGTACTACTAATAATGTCAAAGTGAGTTTTGCAGTTCTTACTGGGTGTGTAGATTGTCTACAGGTCGTGCTGCTCTGGTGGGAAAGATCGCTTCGAAAGATCTATTTCTTTGTGAATACTGTCGGTCTGTTAGGTATATGGGTAGGTTTTGTTATATATTTCGATGTGGCAAGTAAAAAGACGCCTGTCCGTGCTACTGCGTGGATTATGCCCGTAATAACTCTGTACGTTGTCAATCAGATGTTCTTTGAGTAATCGCTGATCTAAACGTCAAAATAGGGTCGTTTCTATATTGATCGCTTGTTGGTCGGCTATGAACTGTATATGTCATCGACGGTATCCACAGGGAAACTTTGGTAAAGTCTTTGGTACATTCTCGAACTCGGAATATTATAATGGTGGGGAGACAAGTACGAATGCGCCGAGTATTCCAGCTCAAATGTCTCAGAACAGCACCTCTGTTATGTCACAATATCAGGCTACTCAACCACAGATGGCGCAGTCACAGTTCAATCAGCAACAACAAAGCCAATACCCAGGATTTCCATATGTAGGCAATCAAGCGATTGATAGTCAAAATCAAGGCTGGCAAACACAACCGAGCTATGCTGTGAATAATCTCATGACCTCTTCATATCAAGCTACTAACACTAATCCTATGGGCACGAATGGTTTCAACACTGACAACTACAACAGAAACCAATTTGGCAGGCCTTCGTATGTCGATTACGCGCAGGGAGATGTTAGTCAACGTGTTGGTGCCGCTTCAAGCTACTATATGCAAGGTGACAATCCATTCAAAGACCCCGAATCGATGTACTCGAGTCAGGCCCAGCAACAAAGGCAATCTGTTATAGGTACTGGAGCAGTCAATCCCGGTCTTGGCACTGTGAGACGTCCTCCACGTCCGACCTATGCACCTAATGATTTTCCCGGTCGTCAGCCAAGTTGTTATGTTGCACCAGGTTTCTAGATGTTAATTAATAGTGATGTGTCAAGGAAGAACGAAGAGATGATAGTCAGCTTTATATAGAGTATGTTTCCTTTGTATTCTCTTTTGTTCAAATAGTGTATTGTATGTTTATAATCTAGAATTAAAGACAAGGCATAAAAAACTTGAAAATTAAAATGGATTGTTTAGTTTTTATTCCGTGATTTTTTTCTAGTTGAACCTGGTGACATCATTGCAAGGGCCGTCCAATACCGTACACTCTTCCTGATGTACTCAGCATGCGTATCAACGAATGTATAGGTAATGAATAACCGCAAAGCCTGTGACTTGCGTTATTTGCTAATCATGTAAATATATAATCAGCTCTATCGACTCCCAAAGTTTTGCTAGTCCCTTATCGCAATCATCATGTGCCAACATACCATTCATGGATGCAAGATCCCGTAAGTAGCGCATACACCATCCCGAGCGTCCGTGTTTTGTTTCGATTCCTTTGTCATTATTGTCCATCTCTTCCTCCTATATCATCCATTTTACATTCGTCCTGCAATCAAACATGAATCCTCTTCCTTTCGATATCTTCACATTATCATTGACATTTCTCACACCAACCGCAGGCCATACAGACCGCTACAGCATCCGAACCCCTGACTTTACCCGAAGAATACTCCATGCAGAAATCATGGCGCAGCGACGGCGATAAATTGACTTTCATACTGTGTCTACCTCTAACACAAGACCCGCTTGAAAACGAAAAAGTCGTGAGTGCGACAGAACATGATTCTGCAGAACGTATGCTCGGGGATGTGAATCTTTTTCTCATCCCTGATGACGATGATGACGAGATGGATAAAGGAACGAAGAGTGTTGTGGGAGAGTTGGAAATCATGGTTGCGAAAATAGAAGCTAGACGACGAGGATACGGACGAGCGGCGTTGAGTGCGTTTATGGCGTATATTCATAGATGTATGGATGATATTCTAGCTGAATATGCTTCTGCATTCCATAACAGTAATGGTGAAATCAGACATGGAAGGGAGAGAAAGGTGGAGTTTAGCTATTTTCGAGTGAAGATCGGAAAGGAGAATAGTGGTAGTATAGCGCTCTTTTCAAGCCTAGGATTTAAAAAGTTGACAGACGAGGCGAATTATTTCGGTGAAATAGAGATGAGGAGGAACATAGATTGGATTGGAGATCATGAGGAAGAAAAGGTGGTGGAATTACGTTATGTTTAATAGTTGAGTGATGCAAGCTATCATAAAGTGTAACATGTCTAGAATCATAAAGCAGTATACTCTAGTTTTCCCTCTAGCTTTTTCGTTTCTGCGACTTTACGTACAGCTTTATTGAAATCGTCTTGATTTATAGCATCTCTGTAATCTTTGATTGCAAAGAGTCCTGCTTCGGTGACAACGTTTCTTAAATCGGCTCCATTCAATTGATCACTCATCTTGACAATACTTTCAAAATCTATCTCTCCTTCTTTTTGTACTCCAGCTGAATGGATTTTTAGGATTTCAAGACGACCAACTTCGTTGGGAAGAGGTATTTCAATCTTTCTATCTAATCGTCCGGCACGTAATAACGCAGGATCAAGTGTATCCGGTCGATTTGTGGCCATGATAATCTTGGTCTTGCCGAGGTAATCGAAACCGTCGAGTTGATTGAGTAATTCCATAAGTGTACGCTGTATTTCTCGATCGGCAGAGGTTCCTTCTGAGAATCTTCTACCGCCAATTGCATCTATTTCGTCCATAAAGATGATACATGGTTCATGTTCTTTTGCATAACCAAACATTTCTCGTATCAATCGTGCTGATTCACCAATGTATTTGTCTACAATCGCAGACGAAACGACTAATTATCTATAATTAATTTTGTTTGGTAAAAGTCATCAGCACTGTTTAATCTCACCTTTTAGGAAATTTGTTTCCAGACCACTAGCAACAGCTCTTGCTAATAAAGTCTTTCCCGTGCCTGGTGGTCCATATAATAACACACCTTTAGGAGGTTTAATTCCAACTCGTAAGAATAATTCAGGATTCTTGAGTGGTAGTTCGATGACTTCTCGTAATTCTCTTATTTGATCGTTCAAACCTCCAATACCAGCAAAGCTGACTTGACCAGGATCTTCAAGCGACATATTATATACAAGTGGATCGACTTCACGTGGAAGTGTCCGCATTATAGTAAGCGTTGTCATATCTAATGCAACTCTCGTACCCTGTTTCAATTTGGTTTTATCTACTCGTGACCTACAACCGACAACATATCTAGGTCCTGACGATGCTTTGACAATGACTGTAAATAATCTTAGTGACCTTATTCTGTCATGGAAATAAAATTATTAATAGGCGTACATTTCTCTTCAGTCAACATCTTCAACACTTCTCCAACAATCTGTCCTACACTTTGTAATGCTTTTATATTATCCTCTGATAGATCATAATCCTTTTGTAGTCCCTTGATCTCTAATCGTAATGCTTTGAGCTTCGCCTCCCATTCTCGTGATTCTAGCAATTTCTTCTTATATTGTTCGAGAGCATGCTCGCGCTCCGGGTCGACTTCGCTGGACATGGTAATATCTTAGAAGCAATAACAATATGTGATGATTGGTTTCGGCCCAGTTGTAGTGAATATAATAGCTGTTTCACGAATACAGAATATGAAGCTTCTCTAATCATCATACAAATTTAAGCTTGCGGTTGATCCCGAACCATACTCCAAAAAACGTCATAGAACGAACCGCCTAGAAAGCTCTTGGTGGGGCACGTTTCCCCGCCATGCCGTAAGAGTGGACTCATCATTTTTCTGATTTGTAACTGGTTAGTGAAACTTCTCTCCCAAATTGATCGAATAATTATATCAGACAGTACGTTCTACTTCTACTACCTGACTTGAACTAGAAGGAATACCAGCTTATATCTAAAGACAGTTATGCCTATTACCAAAATCCATGCCCGTGTAGTCTATGATTCACGTGGAAACCCAACACCGGAAATCGATGTTGTAACAGAGAAAGGACTCCACCGAGCCATTGTACCATCTGGTGCTTCTACTGGATCTCACGAAGCTTGCGAGTTACGTGATGGTAACAAGACAAGATGGGGAGGCAAAGGTATATTTACATACTCATGAACATGACGATTGGAAAAATATTTCTAACATCCGCTACAAAACAGGTGTGGACAAGGCTGTAAACAATGTCAACAGCATTATTGCACCTGCATTGATGAAGGAGAATATTGACATCAAGGATCAATCTGCCATTGATGCTTTTCTCAACAAGCTTGATGGTACACCAAACAAGACTAATCTTGGAGCCAATGGTACAAAATATAGAAACACCTTACACTGTTACATTTTGCTGATGATTTTCAGCTATTCTTGGTGTCTCTATGGCTGTAGCCAAGGCTGCTGCCGCCGAAAAGGGCGTACCCTTATACGCACATATCTCTGACTTGGTCAGTCACGCTAGTTTGGTGGTAAAATATGGCTTGTGCTAATCGTCGATATAGGCTGGTACCAAGAAACCCTACGTCCTTCCTGTTCCTTTCATGAACGTCTTGAACGGTGGATCTCACGCTGGAGGTCGTCTTGCATTCCAAGAATTCATGATTGTACCATGGTAAGTAAATCAAAACAGGCTGTCGATCATTTAAATGTTGATTCGATTATTAGTGAAGCATCATCTTTCTCCGAGGCAATGCGTCAAGGATCGGAAGTTTACCAGAAACTCAAATCACTTGCTAAGAAAACATATGGACCATCAGCTTCAAATGTTGGTGATGAGGGTGGTGTAGCACCAGACGCACAGAACCCGGACGAGGTTTTACAGCTCATCACAAAGGCAATTGAAGAGGCTGGATACACTGGAAAGGTCAAAATCGCAATGGATGTTGCAGCAAGTGAATTTTATAACACTGAGGCAAAGAAATACGATTTGGACTTTAAGAACCCAGAAAGCGACAAGAGCAAGTGGTTGACGTATGAACAACTTGCTGATTTGTACAAGGACCTCGCAAACAAGTATCCTATTGTTTCCATTGAGGATCCCTTTGGTGAAGATGATTGGGAGGCATGGAGCTACTTTTACAAGACATCAAACTTCCAACTTGTTGGGTAAGTATCAAACTATTATCCAAGTTCTGTGTGACAAAAGCTGATTGATCATGTTAGTGATGACTTGACTGTAACAAACCCTATCTTTATTAAGAAGGCCATTGAAACAAAAGCATGTAATGCTCTGTTGTTGAAAGTTAACCAAATTGGAACTATTACAGAAGCTATACAAGCTGCTAAAGATGCTTATGGTGCTGGATGGGGTGTAATGGTTTCTCACCGTTCTGGTGAAACAGAAGATGTAACTATTGCAGATATTGTCGTTGGTCTACGATCTGGTCAGATTAAATCTGGTGCGCCAGCACGATCAGAACGTACTGCTAAATTCAACCAACTTTTACGTATCGAGGAAGAGCTTGGAAAGGATGCCATCTATGCCGGAAACAATTTCAGAACAGCAGTAAACTTGTAAACGCTCAATATTACGTTACATAGTCATTTTAGAATAGAAAATGTTAGTAAAATAAACAGAAGTCTAATGTTTTGATGATATTCCATGTATATTTTCACAGTCGTTTATTACGATGTTGTGACATTCCGCTGCATTCGGTAGAGTGACAAGCGTTGCTGAATTTCCAATAATTTGGACGTTTTCGTCATGGTATGATTAACTTACTTTAAAGTAATATTTCATAAAACTCTTGCTGCCCAAATTCACGATTGATGACTCTACATGCCTTTTATTCTACTTACCAATGCCTTTCATTCTATCAATGAATATTATCATGAAATCGTCTAGTCGTGTATGTATAAGATATGACGTTGACAAAAAAATCAACACACAATATAGTTGAGGAATGTTTAATCTATTTATTGTCAAATGACGAGGTTGGTTCGACAACAGGAATGCTTTGTAATGAAATAAACACCATTCCAATCATCTACTATGCTTTATCAACAACATCTTCCATATCATAGGCAATGGTATAAGTCTATGCTATTCCACCACGTCTGGCTTCTTTCCTTTTCCATCTTTCTTTTCTTCTTCCAAATCTTCTCTCGTTGAAAATCCAAGACCTCACTCGTTTCGGTCGTCCAGCTCTTGCATAATTCTTGTGGTTGTTTACATTCTCAACACTCGCTTCAAGTAATAATAATAAATCCGACTACGACGCTCGTTATTGTTATTTCAGGATGCAACGATTTCTTCTCCCCTTGTTTGTCCTGGCGAGCACGTCTTTCGCTCAGACTACCGATGTGGTGTTTGAAGCCTATGCCGATCCGACTTCTTCTTCTTCGGTTATAGCATTGGCAACGTCTACGTTCACTCCTTCCACTCAAGCAATGTACACCCCCGGACCAGTATACGTTTACGAAACCGTCTCTGACTGCACCACCGACGACCTCCTCCCTACATTGACAGTCACAAACGCAAAGACAATCACCTACTGTCCGGCATGCGCTCACCACACGACAGTCTACGAAACTGTCTATTCGGCCCTCTGCACCGACGGACCGGTATGGAGCATGACGCCCTCGACATACATCGTCACGGAAACTTGTGACGGCGAGGCGAAACCGACTTGGTCGGCTGGTCAGAGTGGATATATTCCCCAGGGATACGTCGTTAGTACAATGCATTGTGGAGCTTGTGCTACGCCGGGCCCAGTCACGTTCACAGCCCCGTGTGGATGTCGCGCCACGAATGGAGTCATGATCGTAGGAGGAGATGACGATGACGATACATATCCTGCTCCTACTGCAAATGTAAATGGAGGTAGTCCACTTAATAGAATAGGTGGATCACCAAAAGTTACAGGTCAAGGTAATAATTCGTCGACCATGTGGGGAAATAACACTGCTTCTCCTTCGAGTAGTGTATTATATTCAAACGGTGCGCAAAGAGGTGGTATTAGTTTTGGCGTTGGTATTTGTAGTTTCTTGGTAGTTGCTTCTGGTGGATTGGCTTTCTTTTTATAATTGACCACCATCTCTATTACGCTTATTATATTTTTAATTACCCTTTTCTTTTATTATTATTGATATTACGATGAGAAACATGAGAGAGTGGAGAGGAAAGAATGTCATTTTACTTGTTTTTAGATGCATAACTTACTATACTTTACTTATGACAAAGTAGAAATTTAAAATATGACAATTGTCAAAATATTTACCAAAGTAGCATTCCGTTTTATGACTGTGATATTAATCATCCTCTACAAATGTAGTATTTATTGATGCATTCCTGGTTCCAATGACCGAAAGCGTCGCCGTGAACAATACGAACCTTATTTATGTACCGTAATTGAACATTTTTCTATTCAGGAGAAGATAGTAGCTGCATTCGGCAGAGCATTTCTTTCTTGTAATTTCGATTACGTCGTGCACCCACACTTGATGTCAACAAAAACCGGATGATTCACGACAAGTTAATAATTACCGTAGTCGTAAAGTGACCATCCATTCTAGAATTCGACCTATTATTGTCATATACATACCTATTGTCATCTTCAATTTAGAGTTATATATCATACCCGGTCAATCATGATATTTATAGACACAAAGTTGCAGATTCATATAGATCTCGCATGTCCATGATCTGTACCGCTTGCGGAAATACTTTGATACTGAAATATCACAAAGGTCCAGTGATAGCAAATTTCCGTTTTCACATTCACATCTGTCGCCTATGACTTTTCTTTCCATCATTGTTCATTCTTATCTCTTAATTCTCTTCCATACTTACCCACATTTCATATTTTTGTACGACATTGATCATCACGGAATCGCACATTACTAATATTGACGCTTCCTTTACGCGCAAAGGAGTATCCTCGACCATGGCATCATCATATAGTATGCCAAAGACGTTGAGAAGATCACCACCTCAACCAGAAGATGCCTCACATTCATCTGCATCTTCAACAAAGACAGCGGTATCCTTACGAAGCGCTTTTGCCAATGACAAAAGCGTTCGACGAAGGATCTCGCCGAATGAAAATAGCTCAGGTATATCACCTACATCTACAATACCTCGCACTCCGTCAGCAGCCGCTGTTGCTGCTGCAAGATCATTAGCAACGGCAGGTGCTTTGAAACCATCACAGCCATCTCGTACCGTCCGAGCTGGTCGTGAAGGCTCGCATTTTGAGCGTAATCGTAGGCAAGTCGCTGAATCAGCGCAAGCCAGCGATTCAGACCTTCCTTTGACCTATGAAACACCGATCTCAAAGAAGCCAACTATCCCAATCGTTCCAAAGAGGATTAGAGGAGACCAGCTCAACTTACCGTTCGATTCCAACGCTGCCGTCAGGAATACTAACCAGTCTCTTCCAGCATCTCAACAGAGGTATGATCTTAGCTGGTTTCATGTGAATGATCAAGATGACCTGCCTACAACATCAAAGCAACGTGATAACTTTGCGGGTAGATCAAGGTCGAACACCTTTGATGGCGTCAAAACAGCCTCCGCTCGGTCCAGTTCCGATCAGACCACAAGACGACCTTCTAGATCCCAAGATGATCAGTGCCAACTCAACTTGGGATCATCTTCTACTATGCCACTATTGTCAGCTTCCCAGCCACCCAAGTTTTCTACTTTTCCAACTTTATTCAACAACGCTCCCATCAACACGGTCTCGAACAAACAAAAGTACGTACCAGACTTGAACAACGCCCCATTCAGATTATTACATGAACCTACTCCATCATCCATTGTGGATCTTTACAGTAGCCCAAGAGGATATAATTATATTGACCCGCCGTCCCCAAAGTTGACCGTGAGACCTCGTAAACTATCGTTTTCAAAATTCAACAAAGGGTTGAAATCTCTGGTCAGAAATGAAATTGCACCAGCAGAGGAGCAAGCTTCGCAGACTCAGTCTTTGGGCCCACTTACACAAGAGATGTCTGATACATCTGGCCCACTTGAAAGTCAACCGGGAGCAGAGACGGTCAAACAACACCGCAAGTTGTCAAGTCATGGTTCGAATGCAAAGTCCATGATGACAGGCGGGCTGAAAGCCGTCAAAAGTCTGAGCCGTGAAGTATACCTACGCGTCAAGGGAGACAATGGTGTTATGGAACTCGTATCACCAGTCAAACCTCAACAGGCGGAGACTAGCGAGTCGCAATTTGTACCAAAGACATATTTAAATTATCAGCAATCGACGCAGGCTCCTCTCAACGCATCTCAGAAAAGCAACAGCATCGATGAGAAACCTAAATTCAGTGTACCTCAATATGGATCCAAGAACGCGCCTCCAGTGTCACTTGACAGATATCGTCAAGCATACAAGTTTATCGAAGATCCTTTTGTGGACAATGATCAGTCAAATCAAAAAGTCCCACAAGGTACAATAGTCCCAGACCGTTCGAGACATGGTTCGGACAGTGTCAGTAATGCCAGTACAAGAAAGTCGTCAGTTTCTTCAAGTTTGAAAAAGGTGTTTCAAGTTTCGACACTCAAAGATCTGGGACTCAAGGCTAAAATGTCCTTTCGTCGTCCATCAACCTCATCAGAGACCGACCCATATGTCTTATCAACACGTACGGGGTCTGTTGATGTGGACAGATTACCAGCTTGGTTATATGCATGTGAAGTATGTGGCGAGAGACCAGGTAATGCAGAAGTGTTGAAAGGAGGGAAATGCAGTGATTGTAAGTTTAATCTCATCCTATTACAATTGAGGCTAACCTTCTCTTAGGTCTCGACTGGTGTAATAAGAAAGGAAAAGTAGCAGCACAAATCGCAGATTCTGGAAAACATCCCAATAGTCATAGTGTGAGCGTTTCGTCCGAATATAGTAAATGGAACGTTGATGCTGGCGATGTGGACACCGATTTCTGTGGATCGACGAGAGATACCAAATTCGCCGCTTTGGACGGCCCATATTCGTCACAAATCGCTTCCGATAACCCATACACCTTTCCGCCTCTTGATTGGTCAAAAAAGCAAGCACAGTCGTCTCACACTTCCAAGCGCGATGAGTCTGACATGCAATACCAGTCCGTGTTGATGACACTGTCTGGACATGAAAGAGTTGAAATTGACAACCATGATTATGAAGTGACAAAGGCCTTTTTCTGATTTGTTGACTTTGGAGTGGATAAATTATTGTAATCTAGTAACATAGTAGCGTATTGATGATATTGTGATAATTCCTTTTTATATTGAGCATCATGTTAAGCAGATAGAGGCGTGTCGTCCTTTATCGTGCGATAGTAGGTGATGAATACTATTCAGTTTGCGTATCGTGAATCAGAGTAGAGGTCCGTATATTGGTCTAGCAAGGTGAAGAGAGAGGATAATTTCATCACATGACAACACAAAAATGTAGAAACAGACATCTTCCAAATCTCACTCAGCAGCCTGTTGAATGAGATATTGTCGAAAGCATTGCCAATGGCTACTAAACGGTTACGGCGAGCTGACAGGCTTTTGACATGTCTTTTCAACCAATCTCAATCCGTCAGTCAAGCCGATCCTAATATGCACACGCCTTAATAACTGACATATATCAAACAGCGTCCTTCCCTCTCTACTTCACATTTTCCCATCTGCCAATCCCGCTGTCTCCATCGTGTTCCTGAATTACCACATCACGAACACTTCCGCACTCATGGTGTTGGATCTGGCAGTACATCATCGGGATCACAACTTCTCTCGACAGGAGGATATAAGATCGGATGGGTAGAATACCAAAAAGTCCTCGTCAACAACCTAAATTACATCTGCGACGACGCCGACAGAGATCTTCAGAAAATGCACCCTCTACCAATCGCACGCTCATACGCACGAGATCCAAACCGCGCCGCACTGTTCAACTATGCAAGTCAAGCGCACAATAATCACTTTTTCTTCGAAGCGTTGGCGCCCGAGCAGACTGGGAACTATACAAAACCAACTCGACCTCGCTCATCGCCTACATCTTCAGATGCTCAATCCATCACTACTTCTCTCCCCAACAATGCTAAATTGACGAGCGGTCGACATCTGTCTGATTTTCCTCGTCTTCAAAAAAGTCTCGAGGATGGATTTCGCTCGATAGAAGTTCTTCGCGATCAGATGGTTCTGTCAGCGACTGGCATGTTTGGGGTCGGTTACGTGTGGCTAGTATGGTCGTCTGCTTCCCTGGATCGAAGTTCCGCAGGTGAATGGCGGATATTATGCACTTATAACGCCGGGACACCATATTCTTTGACACCACGAGCGTCGCCGACAGATGGAGGAATGGCAGGAGGACGTGGGTCGACGAGGGGTAGACAGCAGGGTGTCGACATGAACACGTCGAATAGAAAATTCGGAGGAGTGCAGAATTCGGTAGGTAGTTTTGGACCGCACAGTGAACCAGGAAGACAAGAAGCAGACAGAGCTCTTGGTGCACCGGCAAAGATAACGCCGGTTTTGTGCGTCAGTACATGGCATCAAGTCTGGTTACGAGACTGGGGAGTTGCTAAAAGAAGGGAATTTTTGGACACTTGGTGGGATTTTATTGATTGGTCTGTCGTAGCGAATCGTACACCTGGAATGGCAACGAGAGACGTGGAGATGTCCAAAATAATGCAATTGTCTCGGGGAATATGATACTTGTATCAAGAATAGGAAAAACTGTATACATTCATGTAAATAATGCCGAGTATCATGCTATGCTGTGCTATCCACCGATCTGAATCTATTTCTTTTCAAAAACGTTTCTCATCACAATATCCAGGAGGTTTTGGTCCTCTTGAACCTTTTGCCCAACTCATGACTGTCAGTGCAGTTGTATAACCCATGACAAAGATTCCAAAAATGACCAAGATTACATCTGCTAATTTCTGCCATCGATTAGTACTGATGACTTTATAATGCATCATTGGCTGTTTCATCCCCAACTGTCAGTCGCTACTTCTATATCAACGCATGAGCAGACTTACAGGATAGATATAAACCAACGGCACACAAGCAAAACTGCCCACCAACGCAACAAATTTATCCAAATCAGCTGCACCCAACCACGCTACAACAGCAGTCAAAGCCACCATGAAGAAGCGAAAGATATTCTTTTTCCATTTGATCCAAGGATTATACTTGCCAGTTTTTGAGAACAATTGCTGACTTGTAATTTCAATGGCTGGATATATTTGCAAAGGCGTCGATAAGAGTATAGCAAGACTATAAATAAATTGCACTGCATTGACGAATTTGTTATCTTGCGACATGTTGCTTATGATGACTGTTTTTGTCTTTGATCCATATGCAGCATAGCTCAACGCTCCCATGCTGATAAACACGGCTGTTATTCCTACCATTACGATACCTAATATTCTAGGAAATTTATGTGGTTCTGCCATTCCTGATTGGATGGGTATGATCAAGCCTATCCCTTCAAAGGTGAATATCGCTGTACCTATGAATAATGTCCAAGATGATTTATTGAAAGAAACTATATCTGCTACACCCTTGTGTGATATTGTCCAGATGCCGTAGTAGTAAAGGTAGACTAGTCCTAGAGCAATAAATAAATCCGCAACAAGAGCAAGCTTTTGTATATGATTGATATTTCGATATAATGACAATGGCAGGAATATTATCATTTGCATCAATATCATATATTTGATATCAATGAATGTTCTACATTTACTTACAGCTTCGATGAATGCTTGGAGATTCTCAGAAACGAATACAATATACGCTGACGCAAATCCAAGTTGCGAAATGACCAAAGATGAATTTATCAAGTTACGAAAGAGGGGACCGTAGATTTTACCACCCATATCTCCAAAAGAAGCGTGAACTTTTAATCGTGTATTGACCAGTAAGATAAAACACCAAAAGCTGAGAATAGATATAAAGAGTAAGACGAGATTACTAAAGACCATACCACCATTCAAAAATGCTCGAGGTAAAAACAATACTCCAGTGCCGACAAATGATTTCATGAGTAACAAGGCCGCTCCGCCAGTTGTACCCTTTCCACTAGCAGTTTCTTTCCTTTTCCGTCTTCGTCTACCAGGTGTAAGTAATGGATCGTCTTCACGCCACTCTCTACCATCATCTCCATGTACTGATTCTGTTTGATCTTCATCGTCTGATGCAAAGTACTCGTTCGGCTCCAAAATCTCATCATCTTCGTCCAATTGTTCTCCAGCAAAATGCCCATATAACGTCAAGAATTCGATGAAACTGTCAGCTACGAATTGTGGTTGAGGTCGTGTTTGAGTTCTGCCATTTCCAAATTCCGCGTGTAACAGCGATCGATCTGTAGGAGCAGGAGATTCCGCGTTTCGCTTTATATAATCCCTGCGCAGACCTCCTGGCTTACGAATATGCGAAATTTCCGTCTCTTCATCGTCGTTACGTGGTAGGATCGCACTTAGACTTCGCTTCAGTGTCCCATCTCTTCTTTCAACCTCTTCGCGCTGCTCCCGCTCTTTCTGCTCGGTATATTTATAGATATGTCGTGTTGTATCCCCGCCTTGCAATTGTAGACTTGAGAAATCATCACTGCCAGTACTATGAGCAGGAGATGTGCGACCTCGAATGGTTGTTTTGCCATTATTACCGCCCTCAATATCTGCATGGGATACCAAGTGTCGTTTCACGGCTTGTATATCCTCGTACTTTGAAGGTGTCTTGCCGAGTTCTCCGCCATGGAATGAGCCTGGCTTGAATGATGTGCTTAGGATATCGTCGGGGTTGGCTTTTCTAAAAGATATAGACTCAGACGCTTTGATCTCATCCGGACTTGAGAGTTTCCCAGACTTGTTGGTCAGGACAGTCGGACTTGTCTGACCTCTGTCATGCAGAGCTTGTGACAGAGATGACGCTCCTGGACCTGAGGAAGCGATGTCTCTCGAGGATATACCGGGTAAAGGCGTATCATTGCCTGATGAAGACTGACTGATGTTCCTGACAATGGTTCGTGCCGTCGGTGGTGTGCTAGGGATAGGAGTGGCTAGTCTTGCGGTTGATATACTTCTCGCTGGGGACTCATCTCTACCAGACGGGTTGATGGGGACTCGAGCGGAGGCTGCAGGGGATGCAGTTCGATCAAATCGTCGGCGTCTGGACGCGTCGGAATCCCGGTGTGACATTTACTTGGCCGACTATACGTTCTCGGCCATAAATAGTGGATTGGTCAACATCATTTCATTTCTTTTAAACGACCTTTTCGGATGTAAAGGCATCACGACGTTTCGAACTGGTTCATCAAAAGTCAATCATAACAATCACGTGTGCACCGCGATAGTGATCCGACAGCATATATATTGTAGGCAGTATATCAATTGACCACCAAGCTACATGCTATTTATCATCAAGGTCATCTTCTCGTAGCTTTTATCATTGTCGAAGAGCGTTCAATTCCATCATGTGCTTCGCTTTTCTTTACCTTTTGATCCTTTATCAATCACACTCCGCCTTACAATCTTCCCATCCCAAACAATGCTCCCAGAAAGGGTCTGAGCAGTATCATCAGCTTCTGTGAATGCTAGGTCCCCGGACTCGCCTATCCCATGAGATATAACTTCTTCAAGCAATATTCCCAAGGCGATCAATGCTGTCTCGTCCATACTACGCCAATCGAGCTGGCCTTGTAATGGAACAGCACGACTGTAAAAGGCGGAACTGTAGGCATGTATAGATTTCAGGAGGTCAGAGTCGGGTAGACTTTGGTGGTCATTATTATTGTCCAGTTTCTCATTCGCGAAATAGTCGTCTGTCTCTTCATATCGTTCAGGAGCGCGCTTTCTCCTGAACAGTACTTCCTCAGGATATGTAGCTTGATTTGAGCTTGTTTTGGTGTCACGCGTATTGCCGTAGGTAGCATTACTTATAAAAGATTCATATCCGACTCGTCCTAGTGAATCTGTTATGACGGGGTTTTCGAGCCAAGTATTATTATCAAGTACGAACTAGCAACGGCGTCATACACTGTGGCATGTCGACGAGTAGGTTTGGTGGTCACATTCTGCAATGTAGTGCTCTGGCGTCGTGCTCTCTTTCTATGACGAGACATACGAGTAAAGTGAAGTTGAGAACCATTGTTCTGATACGAGACGGTCTGAGTAAAAATGCCAAGACCATGCTTCAGCCAACGTTCAGTCCGTCGACAATCATATAACTTACAGTACAATGATGTGAGTAAAATGATAAACCACAATAATGATAACACCTTGTAACGCCTCCGTAATCATATTAGTAGTATTATGATATGGAGATATTGGATGAATGAACGCTTCTTTGCTTAACAGAGCGCTCGGTTCGCTCAAGCAAGGTTCATTCGCACGGGCAGAGAATGAACGCTTAATCCGTTCACTACATCCTACTAGTGATCGTGTCTTTGCATATAAGCATGAAGATAAAACAGGACAAGATGCAATCATCGAGTCTCTCGCTCATCCTGCCGGAGTCAATAGTATTACGATAGACAAATTTGAAAGTCGATAGTCAGTTGATCGTATTGAGGCATCACATGCTTAGCGTTGATAATTGGTAGTCTCTTATCCGGCGGAGCAGATGCATCAATTGCAGTATGGGATCTGGAATCTATGACAGCTACAGACGGCGAGATTACTAGATTTCATCCGCTGGGATATGCTACAAAGTAGGTTCCCTTAACTGTCACAGAGCTGTTTACCAGTTCCTGACATGACTAAAAGGCAAGATCAAGCACATGGTGCTGGTGTTACTTGTCTAACATTCTTCCCCTTTGATTCCATGGCTTTTGCTTCGAGTAGTTACGATCATTTTCTTCGTCTTTATTCTTCAGAAACACTTACATGTTCTGCATCATTTGACTTAACTTCAGTTATATATCAACATGCGATGTCACCTGTAGCATCGCATATGCTCACAGCATGTGCGACCCAGCAACCTACAGTTCGGCTAGTTGATTTGAAGTCTGGTGCGAGTACACACGCACTGGCGGGACATGGAGGAGCTGTCATGAGTGTAGCATGGCATCCCTCCCAGGAGAATATTCTAGTCAGCGGTTCCACCGATGGTTCGGTTAGAGTTTGGGATATTCGAAAGAGCGCCAGTAGTCTTGGATCGTTAGACATGGATGATAGTATTGGTGTGGTTGCGAGTGACGATATTCTAGTGGCTAATAGACATCAACGAGGCAAAGCCCATACTGCTGCTGTTAATGGTGTTTTATGGACAGACAATGGTAATTATATAATCACTTGTGGACGCGATGAGATGACGCGAGTTTGGAACAGTAGGTCAGGAGCAAATACTTTGGTCAATTTCGGACCTACTTTGAAGAACCATCATGGCTCTACGCTGTCACCATGTCTCACGCCACTTAATCTTACAGCCGACAGTAATCAGATGATGATACATCCAAATCCGAGGGAACTCCTGCTATTTGAGCTCCACACTGGCACACTCGTATCGAAACTCCGAACTGCATCAAACATGACTGTACGTCCTGGCTTTATAGCGGGTTCTGGTACACGCAATGTGCTAAATAGGACTACAAGCTTGGCTTGGCGACCTCAGGCAATAGAGCTTTATTCAGCACATACGGATGGAACAATTAGATGTTGGAAACCACAAACACCGGAGGATATAGCTGTCCAAGAAGACTCCGATGATGAGGGTGACAAGGATATCCAAGGGAAGGATATGGAGCGAAAGAGGAAACGTGAAGAACTCGATGATCTTGTGCGTGGCCTCACCAAGAAGCAAGTAACTTTTATATAGAATCTAGCGTAGATATTTGTATAGTATATGACAAGATTTATAATCAAACACATCCACAATTACAACCGTGTCCTTTTGCAGTACATACAACGAAGATGTTCTGAGAAACACAAATTCATCCAATCACAACAAGCCCGGAAATGATTGTCATTCAATTCTGACAAATATCAGTCTCATGGCATCGCCCACGCCAGAGGCAATACGCCTCCTGCAAACACGAATTTGGGAAGGGACAATATCACTAGACATACGGCTTTCAGCCACAGATTGTACAACTTATGATCAAAGTAATCCGTATCTAGTAGGTAACCTCTACTCAATTTATATGACATAATATGTTTACATATGACAGGTCACAGTTCCACGACTATCATATTTACCACAGCTTCTGCCACGATTGCATTCATTCTTCTCACCTTCACTTGTCAATCCAGATATAGGATGTCATGAAGCATGGCTTTCTTGTGATGATGTACCAATGAAATGGCATTACCCAATAGGACTTCTTTATGATCTTTTCTCGGGAGTTGAGCATGCAGGGCTTGACTCCAAATCTAACCAGCAAGACACCGCGACCAACAGAGTCGAAGAAGCGTCAATCAAGCCATGGAAACTCTTGCTGCATTACAAAAATTACCCAACAGAATTAATCTTCCCACTGGATCCCGACGGTCGAGTTATACAGGATGCCTTTATCAACAGCGTAAAAGAAGCAGATTTCACGCGGACGGGCACGGCAAAGACAGTCATGTCACTCTCGAAAAATGACTCGGACGCACTATGGAAAGCTGTACAGGCTCATGACATGACATTGTACAACACAGTATACATGGAAATTCTTATTTCGCCTAGTATAAAGCTGAGAAATATCCCGACCAAAATCTATCTTCCAATGACTGCCTCCAGCTCGACAGTCCCAGATACATCACAAGCGCGGGAACATGAGAAAAGTGATCAGGAGCCGAGGAGAGGAACAATCAGAACAATACAAGGTCTCGTCCCACCAATTATAAACAACCAAGCTTCGACCGTGGGTATAGCTTTGAATAAGCTCATCCCTGCAGTGTTTCCAAGCAAACGTAGCACAAGAGTAGCTGTGCCAGTGTTACATGGTGCCGTGATACCCATGGATGCAGATTTAGAAGCACTGGGAAGAGCTTGTAGTTATGCAGATGGCTTTTTACATATAGTAATCGTCCTGCTTTCGTTATCATAAACATTTCTCAATCATCTATATTTCATTGAAAAGCAATGCGGAGTTATATGTTATCATCCCGGCCGAATTGCACGATTTGAAATGAGTGATAACGCTTGAACGATTTTTAGAACCAGATTGACGAGCAGTAAAGGCACAGCAGCTCGTCGATGGGAAATAACATTCCAACCTTTTGATTACCTTGATTTGCTCGACGGAGGGTTTTATGACTTTAAACTTTCCACATTTCAGAGCACGGTCCCTCACAGAATGTTCCTGCATAAACGATGCTGTCACAGATTAGAACGGTCAAATAAATGTATGAGCCCCTATCTTAACATATGTATATTTACCTAAAGCGTTCTATACTACTGGTCATAATTGATCACCAACGTAATTATTTCGATAATGCTGGTTATGACTCGAGCGATAAATCAACCAAATCTCTTACCGTGTGTTTAGTTTTATCGTCATCTCAAGGAAAGGCAAAACTGCAGCCACGTTTTATGCCCTAGCCCCGCTTCCCCATATTTACCACTGTTTACGGTTTCGACTATTTTCTAGCTTCGAATTTTGGGCTCTGACAGGTCGTTTGGACCCACTCTTTTTTCAAATTGGCTCGGCAGAAGAATTAAAATAACCAACTGCAAATCATCCAGCAGATCAATCAAGTTGATAAACATTCTTGAGAACTCAGCGGCCGATAGTGATGCCGAGCGACACCGAATGTTAAACGGATCTTAAGAGTCGAGAGACTTTGTCATTTTATTTTGGTTCAGTGCCATTCAGTAATCTTCTGGCTGTGCGGCACATACTAACAGAAAGATTTCATTTTGGTTTTCCCTGACCTCGGATTAAGGGTCAGTGCAGGAGGTCAGATTTGCTACAGTGTCCGTCGCACGCAAATCCTACATTTTCCCACCACTCGTTTTGGATTAAGCGAGCAGCTCATTCAGGGAGTACTGTACATCATTGACGCAGCATTGATTTGTGGGGTACATCAACACAGACATCAGCCTAAGGAGATATAAGCAGATATACCCTTTATTCAATTTTCGTATATCCTTATTCTCAAAGGCTTTCGCCCTGGACGCGATGGCGGCTGCTTCGTGTAAAATTCCTATGAGACCTTCAAACTCATTCAAATCACCTACACAATCAAGAGATGGTGCTGTCAATTCACAAATACCGTCCGAAAGCCCCAAAACATTTGCAGCACATTCAAACATTAGAAAATTGCAGATCCCTATCATGCCAACTCTCCCTTCAACTCCTCCCAGCGCCGCCAATGATATACTTGTCGACTCGCCGACTACTGCTTCTACTACTACTACTACTGATGGCGATGATCGCTCAGTCCGTAGAAGTATCAGTATTGGCGCATTTCCACGACCCCCAAGGAGCAATATCCTATATAAGAAGGAACCGCTCGGTGAGAGGAGTACAAATATAAAATATGTCCACCAAGGAGATTGCGATGATCCTGTTTCAATATCTGCACCCCGGAAACGAACATCAGATCCGATAATTCCACACCGCGAACAATCGATAGATCATATTATAAACAATCATGTCAAGCTTACAGACGAGCGTCGAACATTGTCAATGCCGTCATCTTCGAGTCAATCTGATGATCACCACAGCCGATCGACTTCGACAGTCGATTCTGTGCAAACGGAAGCCACGCAATTAGATGAAGGCGACTGTGAGCAGAATTCGAGCAGCAAGAGCAGAGTGGGCTACAAAGACGGCTTGCGCACAGCCTCGATGAGCATCAAGGATGGAAAAGGAAATGTGATAGTCAGTGTCAGAGTGAAACCGAGTACTACTGCGGTAAATGACTGGGAAGTTGACAACAAACACGCCTCTATCGTCCATAGAAATGGAGATGGAGGCTCCTATTCATACGGTATGTTCATCGAAACATACTTGATGAGGCCAGTTACTAATTCATTATAGACAATGTCTTTGACGGCTCTGATGATAATTTCAGGGTGTATGATAACACTACCAAAAGAATTGTGAGAAGAGTTATGGAAGGCTTTCACGGGACTGTCTTTGCATACGGGCATACCGGTTCAGGGAAAACACATTCGATGCAGGGAACAGCTGAATGTCCTGGTATAATTCCAATGGCTATTATTGACATATTTGCATTCATACGCGAACACCCTTCACGAGAGTTCCTTCTGCGGGTCAGTTATTTGGAAATCTACAACGAAAGGATATATGATTTGTTGAATAGTACGGGAAACAACCAAGGAGACGAGATAAAGCTGCGCCAAGATCCCAAACGTGGAGTCTATGCAGACCCTCTTCGAGAGGAAATCGTACAATCTCCAACACAACTGCTTCGTGTCATTGCACGTGGAGATCTAACCCGTCGGACTAGCAGTACACAATTCAATGCGAGATCTTCAAGGTCTCATGCAGTCGTTCAAATCATTGTAGAATCTCGAGAGCGAGTAGGTTCTCCAGTTGTTGGTAGCAATGAATTACCTAGTGGAGTTCTCATATCTACGCTATCTTTAATTGACCTTGCCGGGTCGGAAAAAGCTGCAGAGGATAAAGAGCGAAGAACTGAAGGCTCAAATATAAACAAGTCATTATTGACCTTGGGCACCATCGTATCAAGATTATCGAAAACAAAGCCCCGATCGGTGGATAAAGCTCATCTACCGTACAGAGACAGTAAACTTACTCGTCTTCTGCAACCAGCCTTGTCTGGAGATGCCTTGGTGTCAATCCTTTGTACAATACAGCTTGATCCCATTATATCCATTGGCTCCGCACTTGTGGCAAATGGTCTTGCTGAAACCATAAACACTCTCAACTTTGCAAGCCGAGCAAAGAATAATATCGTCAGCCATGCAAAACGTAACGAGACCATTCCATCTGGTGATGACAATGCTCGAGTTTTGCTTGACAAGTACCGTACCGAGATCAAACATCTTCGGCGTCAACTCGAAACCCAAAATAGCCCAAAGGTAGAAGTATCGCAAACTGGCATGGATGACACAATATGGCATTCATTACGCCGAGAAAGTCAAGACAGACATGAAGAACAATTAAGTGAGATAAGACTCGCTCGGACGGCTCTGAAAGACAGAATTAGTCATCTCAATAAACTGATCTTATCATCAAAATCAATCGGTCTCGATTACAATGCTTATGATGCTACGTCGCCATCTGAGGTTCGTTCACCAACGTATGGTGATGTTGAACTTTTTACAAGGCCCAATACTATAAGAAAGTCAAGCTCAGGTTCTATCGTATCTCGACCAAGCTGTGGAAGGATTGCTTCAATTGGTTCTAATTATATGGGAACCCTTGACGAGAATGAAGATGTGACGGATCTGCATCGTCGCGACTCTCATACTTCGCTACACTCACAACTAAATATCCTTCAAGCTGATTCTATTGACAAGAATCGATATATCGCTTCTTTGGAACGTCGTTTACTTGAAGCACATAGACAGAGTCCGGATTATATAAGGAGATCATCAGCAACATCGACTTCACCGACCCCAAGTCAAAACATGATTCGAGAAAGAGATGCAGAAATAGCTAGTCTGAAAGCTAGACTTGACGATCAGACTCGAATGGTCAATGCTTTATTGAGTGCAGCCAAGAGACGAGATCATCTTAGTGCAAGCACCCGCAGCGCCAGTTCACCAACCAGTACAATCGGCAGATCTTATGTGACTAGTCCGACAAATGAAGGTACACCTAGTCCCAGTATAAGACTCAGTATACCTAAACGGAATATTATTGTTGACGATCAACAGCCAAGAAGATCGTCAGATGATTATAGGAATAATCCTAACATTCATCGTCTTCCACCATTAGTCACTTCACCGACTGCAATGTCACAATCAAGTCCTTCATTACTTCATATACAAGACGACGAAACTACAAAGCAAAGTCGGAACAGCGTCGAAGAGATGAACGACTTGTTAAACACCATGATTATTCGTGGAGATTGCGATGTCACAAATAACGACGTCATGTCTCAATCAACTATTACGGCTAATCAATCTATACCCATCCCAGCAGTCGTCGCGGCGACATGTTAATGATATATATACAATCTTACTAATGTTAGAGTGTAATTCTCAATGATTTACAGTATGGTAATGATAATGGAACGTCATGTATAATTAAGTTTTTTCTTTCTAACAATGATACCCATCCATAATATTACCCTCAAAGCCTTGTTCTTCATGCCGTTATTTATGAATGTAACTATAAAAAAGGTAAATCTACGTTACGTTGGAAGGGATTTGTCATGCAGTGATGTTATATTTTTAGAACAGCCTCGTGTGGAGTGAAATGACAAGCTGACGACACCCGTCGTTCCACGAAACGGTAAAAGCGGGATCGTGGGGAATGGACAAGGCTTCACGTCACCCGTGCCCGTGTTCTCCCACTGTTTTGATTTCCATCCCGACGAGTCACAGCCTGAAAGCGGAACGGCGAGTTGGATGTAACCTTTGCTAGAAGTAGGTACCTGTCACCATTTTGCAACGCGTGGACCCGCAATGTCATATCCACTTGACGTGTTGTAACAAACGAGTTAGTTCGAGAAGAGAGTGTTGGTGTGACGAACTCCTGCGGGGTAAGACGGAATGTAGAACGGTTGTAGAGATGAAACTTGTTTGACAGGGTCTGTTGCGAAAGAGTGTGGTGGAGACAAGGCTGAAGTTAGAGGACGTGGGCGTTGTTGGTGGGAGCGTGCGGGGGTGATGTCTGTTTTCGGGCACCACACGGATCACAACTCGTCATTTTCAAAATCTCTGAGCGGTCGAAGGAGCGGAAGAGGGGTACGAGGTACGGCCAAGAATCAAGAGTTGGGGTGACGAACGGGTCATGATTTCTATTAATAGTACAGAGTTTGATTTGGTGACAGTTTGAATTACAAAACGAAGGATTTGTCACTCATTGTGCTAGCCCGAAGTATGCCAGGAGCTCGGGACACGCACACCGGCTCCAAGGCTGCGCTAGTCGTCACAGAGTATATATTGCAGCAGATCTCGCTTATTTCGATTAGCATCAACAGCTTTCTTTTCATAATGGACGACGACATAGTTGACCAGCATGATAAAGATTATGCTGAGGCGATGAAGAAGCTAGATGAATAAGAGCTCAACTTCGCGACGGGATTGCCCATTGGTTCCCGGCCAAGAAATGTCGAAAGAACAACTGGTGTGAAAGTGCCCACCGGTCCGAGCAAGGTTAAATTTGATGATAAGCAGGAGGCAGCAAACCCCGAAAAAACAATTCTTGAGGGATCCTCCAGTAAGCCAAAACAGGGACAGAGCACAGCCCGGTCTAAGACAGGACGTTCCGGCCAACCCCTTACCAGCAATGGCAGGGGTAAAGCTAAGACTCAGGGTAAGGATAAGGCTAAAGATAGAACAGGAAAGGGGGGAGGAGATGAGACGGCAAGGAGACTGGTCATCATTAGACCTGCACTTTCAACTAAACTTGGAACTGGACGTAACACTAATGGCGACAAGGACCGTCGAATGTTAGAATATCGAACGGATTCGGAGGTTGCTACGAAACAAAGTGATGACACGCCAAGAACCACTGTTACTATAGTTCATCGACCTAAAACGTCTGGGGCGGTTTTGGATAGGGTTACGATGACGGTGGGGAAATGGCTCTTCAGCTGAGAAGAGTGAATGCTTGACACCGGCTTGAAGCATCCAGCGAAAGTCCATAGGTCCGCTCAGGAAATCGATCATACCTGTAGCAAGCCGTAAAATACAGATAGTCGGGACTTTTTGACAGGGTTTTTCTGATCACAATGATGAACTAAATAGATCCATGTAGACAGCAGTATGATAAGATTGCCGTTTAATTCTGTTTGACGCCATTTGATAGAATATCCATGACATCGTGTTGGAACACCACATGACATAAACTACGTAGTGATCAGACGTTTGGCCATGTTTTATACTCATACACTGCTCGACACCACGTAGCACAGTCACAAGATATGAATATGTCCATGATGTCATTTTTTATTTTGTCATAAAACGGACTTTCTGAACTTTTTTTTTTCTGGAGATAAAATCTAAATTCGGGTCCGGCTATGAACAACCGTTCCCCTCGGGCTCGGTAGTTCGGCAATTTTCGACAGAGTTTACCGTCCTCTTGTTATGTCCGAGGGAAAACTTCAAGGGTTCACGACATGGGTGGTTAACAAATGGTGCTTTATAAATAGTGCTGTGGCGGTCGTCTTCTTTCTGAATATCACTCTCGTTCCACCTTCTTCGTGCCCGTTTGTTTGTTATTGGTAACATGATTGAAACAAACATTGCACACGATTAGCGTATATATTATTTATCAGTCGAGCCAAGAAATATAAACAAAACATTACCGAATCCGTAATCATGGCGGCCCCGGAGATGTCGCAGGGTGAAAAAGCATGGTCCACTACAGCATTCACACCGCCATCCGTTGGTGTGACTGCCGATGAACCAGTTTCGAAAGTGGAAAAGGATATAGCAAACGCAGATACAAGGAAAGATGAGAATGCAGGCAAAAAGGTGGTTGAAGATGTGGAAGACGAGGGAGATGTCGCATTGTCTCGGAATGAGTTGACGAGAACGAGGAGCAATTGGACTGGTACATCTGGAGAGAGTGGAGGAGAGAAGAAGACTGCCGAGGGACAAATTGTGAAAGAAAGTCGAAAAAGTAAATTGAATCCCCTCAAATGGGGCAAAATGCCACCTGTGCCAAAAGAAAGAGAGGTGTCTCGCGAGTACACGGCCGGTCTTCTCAGTAAAATAACTTTTCAATGGATGTCACCATTGATGAACGTTGGATATCGAAGACCGTTGCAAGAGAAAGATCTTTGGACCGTCAATCCTGATCGAAGCATTGATGTACTTGCAGGACGGTTGATGTCAAATTTCAAGATCCGGGTAGCTAAAAGTGATCCGAATCCTCTTCGAAAGGCTCTTTATGATACCGTGAAAACGGAATTCCTTATCGGTGGAGTTTGTGCTGGACTTTCCTCCGTCTTTCAAGTCATTGCACCATATCTTCTAAGATATCTGATTCAGTTTGCAGTCAATGCATATCTTGCACAGCATGGACCGCCGCCACGACCGGCAGCCCCACCTATCGGACATGGAATTGGAATTGTTATTGGGATATCGCTCATGCAAATAATAACATCATTGTGTTCAAATCATTTTATATATCGTGGTATGACTGTTGGAGGCCAAGCGAGAGCAGCCTTGATTGCAGTCATATTTGACAAAGCTATGAGGTTATCTGGACGGGCAAGAGTGGGGCCAACCAGGATGGATGGCATTCCGGAGATATATTTGCTTGATCAAATACCGAAAGATATCAAGCCCGGTACAGAAGAAGAAAAGAACTGGTTCAAGCGTCATTTACCTAGTAAAAAGAAGGATGACAAAAAGAAGGAAGATGATAAGAAATCTGCGGCAGCCGAAGATACACAAGGATGGTCAAACAGTCGTGTAGTCAACCTCATGTCCATCGACACATATCGTATAGATCTTGCAAGCGGGTTTTTTCACATGTTATGGTCTTCACCTATTTCAATTGTCGTATGTATCATACTGCTCCTCGTCAATATTACATACAGCGCACTCAGTGGAATTGGTCTTATCATAATCGGTATGCCTTTACTCGGAATAGTAGTGAAAAGTCTATTCTTTAAACGGAAGGTAATCAATAAAATCACTGATCAAAGAGTTGGTTTGACGCAAGAGATCTTACAAGGAGTAAGATTTGTTAAATTCTTTGGTTGGGAAAGCAGCTTTCTCGATAGATTAGCAAAGATACGTAAGTTGGAGATTGCCAAGGTTCAGAACTTGTTATCGATTAGAATGGGTATAATGGCGGTTGGAATGTCATTACCTCAATTCGCTTCGATGTTGGCTTTTATCACATATTCCTTATCTCACAAGTCCATACGAGTTCCTGCTCAGATATTCTCATCTCTTGCTCTGTTTAATGCCCTTCGAATGCCACTACTCTTCCTACCCCTGGTTATTGGTCAAGTTGTAGACGCTTCGGCTTCTATTCGACGTATTGAGGATTTCCTACTCGCCGAGGAGGTTGACGAGGCCGTGAAATGGGATCATGACAACAAGAATGCTGTGGTCGTTTCTGATGCAAGCTTTACTTGGGAACAGAATTCTGCTCGGGATGAAGATCCACTCGAGGCCAAGAGCAAAAATCTTGATGTCAAAGCATTGAAAGGACTTGAAAAGTCAAACAAAAAGGCCGCGAAAAACGCAAAATTATCATCTCAAAACTCGAGCGAAGATGTCACCCCGGAGGGTAAATCTTCGTCGTCAATGTCCATTTCAGAAAAAGAACAGAAGGATGAACATGCATTCGAGATCCAGGACATCAGTTTTACCGTTGGTAGAAATGAACTTGTAGCTGTTATCGGATCAGTTGGATCGGGCAAGAGTTCATTACTTGGAGCTCTGGCCGGTGATATGCGAAAGACCAAAGGAGAGGTCACACTTGGTGCATCTCGTGCTTTCTGTCCACAGTATGCTTGGATACAGAATGCAAATGTAAAGGAGAATATCGTGTTTGGTAAAGCCATGAATCGTAAATTCTATAACGAAGTCATTGACGCATGTGCATTACGTCGGGATCTAGAAATGCTGCCAGATGGAGATCTTACCGAGATCGGTGAGAGAGGTATCACTGTCTCAGGTGGTCAGAAGCAAAGATTGAATATTGCTCGTGCTATCTACTTTGACGCTGATATCGTTTTGATGGATGACCCACTTTCAGCCGTTGATGCACATGTCGGCAGACAAATAATGGACGAAGCTATCTGCGGATTACTCGCAAACAAGTGCAGAATACTTGCTACACATCAATTACATGTATTGCATAGGTGTGATCGTATCATCTGGATGCAAGAAGGACGAATTTATAAGATTGACACGTTCCCAAATTTCATGTCACAAGACCTAGAGTTCCAAAAACTGATGGCTACTACAGCTGTAGAAGAGAAGACCGACGCATCGGATGCTGAGGAAGGAGATGCAGAGGCTGCAAAAGATCAAAACGCAGCCAAAGGTAAAAAGGATGGAAAGAAAGGTCGGGCACTAATGACTATTGAAGATCAAGCAGTGGCTAGTGTTGGTCTCCACAATTACGCAGCTTATATTAGGGCTACTGGAACCTGGTTATCAGCGCCTATAGTTCTTATTCTGTTGATTCTTTATGCAGGAAGTAACGTCGTTACAAACTTGTGGTTATCTTGGTGGACATCGGACAAGTTCGGGTACAGTACTGGTCTTTATGTGAGCGTCTTTGATCATTACTAACACATTGATTTACTGATATTTACTTCTTTAGATCGGTATCTACCTCGCCCTTGGAATTTTCTCGACCATCGCGCTTTATAGCTTTTCAATAAGTTTGACCATATTTGGTACGAATGCAAGTAAGAAAATGTTACATCAAGCGGTGACAAGAGTCCTTCGCGCTCCCATGTCCTTCTTCGACACAACACCACTGGGAAGAATTACCAATAGGTTCAGTAAAGATGTCGATACTATGGACAATGCTCTGACCGATGCCTGGCGAATGTTTTTCAATTCTTCGTCAGGAATTATCGCCACTTTTATCTTGATTATTGCATATTACTACTATTTCCTTGCTGCACTTGTGCCACTGGCTGTTATTTTTGTATTTTCTTCCTCCTATTATCGGGCATCTGCTGTTGAGATCAAGAGACATGAAGCAGTACTTCGAAGTCATGTGTTTTCTCGTTTCTCTGAAGCAATTTCTGGAACTTCGACTATTCGAGCTTATGGTCTACAGAACCAATTCTCTAACAGTGTAAGAGAAGCTACTGATAGTATGAACGGTGCTTACTTTTTGACTTTTTCGAATCAACGTTGGTTAGGTATGCGACTGGATCTTATTGGTGTCTTGCTGTGCTTTGTTACTGGTATACTAGTCGTTACATCTCGGTTCAGCATAGATCCAGGCACAGCTGGTCTCGTTCTGTCATATATGCTGAGTATAGTCCAGATGTTACAATTTGTCGTCAGACAACAAGCAGATGTCGAGAACAATATGAACTCTACCGAGCGAATTCATTATTATGGGACGCAACTTGAACAAGAAGCTCCCCTTCACACCATACGAGTGTCTGAATCTTGGCCTGACAAAGGTGAAATCATATTCAAAGATGTGGAGATGCGATACCGTGCTGGATTACCACTTGTCCTCAAAGGATTTACATTAAAGGTCAATGCTGGTGAACGAATTGGCATAGTTGGACGAACTGGAGCAGGAAAGTCGACAATCATGAGCACCTTATTCAGATTGACTGAATTGAGTAATGGATCGATAACGATTGATGATATCAACATCAGCACTATAGGATTAGCTGATCTTCGTTCACGTCTTTCCATCATTCCACAAGATCCAACATTGTTTCGGGGCACTATCAGATCAAATATCGACCCTTTCGATCAACATAGCGACCTTGAATTATGGTCAGCTCTTCGTCAAGCTGATCTCGTAGGACAAGACCAAGAAATCTCCGATCGATCTAACAGCGCACGTATCCATCTCGATGCACAAGTCGAAGAAGAAGGTCTTAATTTCTCCCTTGGTCAACGTCAACTCATGGCTCTTGCACGTGCAATCGTAAGAAATAGCAGAATCATCGTCTGTGACGAAGCTACTAGTTCGGTAGATTTCGAGACTGATTCCAAGATTCAAAAGACCATCACTGAGGGGTTCCGTGGTAAGACGTTGTTATGTATTGCCCATCGTCTCAAGACTATTGTCGGTTATGATAGAATTGTAGTGATGGACCAGGGAACTATTGCAGAATGCGACTCTCCTTGGGATCTATATCAACAAAAGGGTATTTTCTGGGGTATGTGTCAACAAAGCGGGATTGCTGAATCTGAATTGAGTAAGGGAAGAAAAGTTGAAGATATGCTTGAGTTGACTAGAACAGCTACACGCAGACAATAGTCATTCAGTTCATGATGATGACCTGTAATTTTAGAATTATATATTTAAAATATATTTAAAATATATTTCACCTCTTTCGGATCAAGTATGTTGACCTTGGAAATTGTATTCATTGCATGATGTTTTTTAATGATTGAAAAATGCATATCTACTGTCACTGAAACGTTATCATGGTACAATGACCAGATTACTCTCGTCAAACTCCACATTCCTCACTCCCTTTTGATCCACAACTTGTACCTGCAAACCTTTGAAATCAACAGGTAACCTCCTCCTTAATTCATCGCTACACAATTTCAATATCTTCATCCCTTTTTCAAGATCTATGCTTGGATCGTGATGTTTATCCAACAAACTCAGACAGTAATACTGTGCGTAACCGTGAGCGGCGTACGGGACTTCGGCCATCGAAGCTAGATAATCGATCCAATAGAGTGAAGGTTTTGACGTTCGCGTGTCGCAGCCTCCCATCAGTAAATTCACCGAATAGGCGTCTCGTGTGCGAAGTGAAGTGGCTAGTTCGTTACGAATGAACGATGCAGTGGGTTTGGGTTGGAGAGGTGTGCCGTTGCGGATTGTGTAAAGTGAGGTATTGGCTTGGATGAATTCTGCGAATTGGACTAGATTTCAAGTCAGATCAATATATATACATGATGATTTTTATGTTGAAGAGCGGCATTGTATGTACCTGTGTCGCCGGCCTCGCCAGAGAATGCTAATAAAGTGTGTTCACTAAGTTTGCGCGTCTTGTCATCGCTTCCTTTCAGGATCGTGGCGCCTCGCATGGCCGCTTTGCTGGTTGCGATGAGTGTAAAGTCTTTGCCGGTTATTCCGAGGAGTATCTCCCTATCATTTGAAGATTAGTTTCCCTTTATTTAGAAGGAGGGGAAGGGGAGTAATTACATGATGGGCAGAGATATGCTGATGGGATCGTATAACTCCTGAAACAAAGCTCTTTTCTCTATTGATCGATGCTTGAATAGTTATTAAATGATGTAACTGGAGCTTAACTAGAAAATGCTTGCACGTGATATCATACAAACGGAAAAAAATGACTTCATCGATGTAGTGAAAATTATCAAAAATTTCTGGAGTATCGATAAACACTAACATCTACACCCACTGTTCTATATCAATTGTGTGGCTGTAAATTGGAGAGCACAGCACAACTCGAATTCCAATGATGTCAAGATAACAAAAGAAAGAACAAAATGGCACTACGTGCAGAAACAAAAACAACATTTGAAGCCGCGCATGTCATTCAACCAATTTACACCGGTGGAAGTGTAGGACTAAGTTCAGATGGCCATATACTAGCTACGTCTCTCGGAGAAGATGTAATACTTAGCAATCTTGCTTCTGGGCAACATCTGGCCAAAATTGAAGGAGATGGAGACACAATTACGACATTAGCACTTTCTCCAGACGCATCATTTATCGCGATATGTTCACGGACTCTGTCTATGCGAATATTTGCACTTACTCACAGCGACGGCTATTCTTCTCTTGACGTACAACTTGTGCGCTCTCTCAAACCCCACACTGGTCCAGTAGTCACGATAACGATCGATTCTACTTCGACGTTACTCGCGACGGGCGCAGCGGATGGTTCGATCAAGATCTGGGATATCCGGGGTGGCTTCACAACCCATACTTTTCACGGCCATAGCGGGATTGTGTCCGCACTACACTTTTTCCAGATCAGTGATGATACGAGTGGCGCTGAAGCAAAAGATCAGAAGCGAAAGACCAAGGGATCTAACAACGAGAAAGATGTTGATATGTTGGTCAATCAATCAGAGATGACTATCGGCTATCGACTTGCTTCCGGAGGTGAAGATGGGAGGATCCGTATTTGGGATTTGCACAAGAGAAAGAGTCTGGCAACCTTGGACTCGCACGTTTCGGTCGTTCGATCGTTGGATTATAGTCAATCTAACCACATACTTCTATCGGCAAGTCGTGATCGTACGGTTATCGTATGGAGTTCACGAACGTGGAAGAGTACCACTACCGTCCCTGTGCTTGAGAGCGTAGAGAGCGTGGGGTTTGTTGAGAACGACGAGTATTTCTTTATTGGAGGAGAGAGCGGCATGCTAAGGATTTTTAGCTTGCAAGGCAAAGAGATAACTCAAGAACAAAAAGCCGCACCTGAAAGTGAGGCAATAGTGAATACTATCACTTTTGATGAACTGTCATTCATATTGACGATTCATGCCGATCAAGCGCTTAAATTACATTCTCTAGCAAGTCTCGCAGGTAAACATGCTTCCAACTCCGTTGCACCACTTCCCATCATCAAGCGAATATCTGGTTCCCACGACGAGGTTATTGATCTTGCATACGTGGGTATGGATAATTCATTGATGGCCCTTGCAACAAACTCTGAAGACATAAGACTTGTCAGCATGATAGCTGAAACTTCTGAAGATGACTTTGCCTCTAAAACTTTTGGGTCAGAAGTTGCACTTTTGCGAGGACATACTGACGTTATCATAACTATTGATACAGATTGGTCTGGACGTTGGTTAGCAACTGGTGCGAAAGATAATACAGCACGTCTTTGGCGATTGGACCCAGCTACGTCTTCTTTCGAGTGTTATGCGACTTTCACTGGCCATGCAGAATCAATAAATGCTGTAGCATTGCCCAATTTGATACCGGCTGAAGGATCAAAAGCACGTTCAGATCCTCTCAATCATCCTCCTGCTTTTATGATTACGGGAAGTCAAGATAGAACAATAAAAAAGTGGGACATTGCAGCAAATAGATCTGCAACCTCTACTGGTTCAAAAGCAGCGTATACTCGTAAAGCCCACGATAAAGACATGAACGCTATTGATATTTCACATTCTTCAACAATGTTTGCATCGGCATCTCAAGATAGAACTGTAAAGATATGGGATGTGGAGACGGGTGAGTCGATTGGAGTGTTGAGAGGTCACAAACGTGGTGTTTGGTCCGTAGCATTCTCACCATCAGATATGCCTACCATTTCTAGTGATTCTGGCACCATGAGCGGTAATAGAGGCATGGCTGTCACAGGAGGAGGTGACAAAACTGTAAGAATATGGAGTCTCAACGACTTTAGTTGTCTCAAAACTTTTGAAGGACACACCAATACCGTTCTGAAAGTCTTATGGTTGCCTTTTGAGAAAGACAAGGCAAAATCAGGTTCTACAAAGGGTCCGCAAGTTGCAAGTGCTGCAAGTGACGGCCTGGTCAAGGTTTGGAATGGTCAAAGTGGTGAATGTGACGCGACACTTGACAATCACACTGATAGAGTGTGGGCTTTAGTCGTGAGACCATCCTTTCGTGAGCCGCAGACTGCCGACGAATTAACCCTAGAGCTTGCTTCAGGGTCTGCTGATTCTACAATAACTTTTTGGCATGACACCACTTCAAAAACAGCACATGAATCAGTCAAACAGGCGTCGGCACGTATAGAACAAGATCAAGAACTACAAAATTACATGCAAGCCAATAACTATCGAGAGGCCATTGTTTTGGCGTTACAGTTAAATCACCCGCGGAGATTGCTCGAATTATTTACCAAAGTCATGGATTCATCCGACAAAGATGAAACAAGTCTCAGTGGTAAAATTGGCGTAGACCAAGTCCTCGGGTCGCTCGGTGACGAACAATTGTGGAAACTACTGATTAGGATCCGGGATTGGAACACTAACGCTCGAACGGCCCGCGTGGCACAACACATTATGAATTGCCTTTTCCGTTCTTATCCTAAAGATAAATTTATCAATTTACAGAAGCGACGACTTTTGATCAAGGTTGATAACGACGAGGATGATGCTGAAGCGGCAGAGGATGCACCGAGGAATAAAAGAAGTGGCGAGAACATTAGGGACGTGCTTAATGGTTTAAAGGCTTATACTGATAAACATTACGCAAGACTTGAAAAGATTGCCGAGGAGAGATGTGTATTGATGTGGACGCTTCAAATGATGGAGACATAATGTCTATATATAATAATGATTGCATTTATCCATGCTTACGGTTGTTAGGAAGACCTGTATGAATATTATCACAAACATTGATTAATCAAATACCGAACAGCTAGAGGGTGTGTCCTGTGTACAGTACTGTACTGCACAGTAGTGGCATCTGAAAAGAGTTTGGAATTCTTTTAAATTTCGTTGCTCACATCAAGCGTTCTCGCCATGTTATTGTAACGTTGTTCATGCAGATCCCACGTGGAATAATTTTACGTGTAACGATTTTTCTTCTCAACATAATTGGTCTCGTTTACAGACATTAATTAATTAGTCAAGCAGTAATAAACTGTTTCCCAAAGATCGTAAGGATCACACACCCTTTCTGCAATCTTGACAGGGTATTTAGAGTTACGACTATCGCGAGCTCCGAGGAAATTTAGACCTGACACAGCAGTCGTGAAAACACTCAAGTTAATTATTATTAGGCTTTTTCCAATATTACAGTCAAGAATAAAAATAATAATCGACGAATGAGAAACGCCGTATTGCCAACTTGGAAAAAAGCACGTACCAACAGCCGAAGATCCCTCACCCCTCTTGATTCCTTTTATCAATTTTGTTCTAACGGAGGTCCAGATGCCGAACAATTAATGGTAAATTCTAGTCTTGATGTGGGTTTTGTTGTTGTCGAAAAGCGTCGTCACCCATGTCTTCAAGATTTGCACATGCAGGAGCTTAACATCCAAAAGAACCATTGTTAGAAAAAGCTGTTAATCCTAATCATGAATATATACATATAAATGTCGTTACTCCTGCGTATTGTATGTACTGGATGACAGTAAACAAGACGTGTAAATAAACCTTCCATGGTACTTGTTTCACCACAAAAAACTCAGGCCAAGACGTCGAAGCGAGCGGAGCTTTCCGTCGACCCTGTGCCAGCTCTAGTAGCGTATGAAGATCTGAATTTTCCTGGACCCTGAAAGTGTAATCGGAGGAGATTATCATAGCTTTTCCACCAACAAGATATTTCCTATCCTTGTATCTGAAAAGCGTGCTACAGTAGTTGGCCAGGTTGTTTTTTCCCATATAGCTCAAAAGTCAATTACATGGTTGTCATTCACGAGCGGCATTGACAACGCCGATCCTATGAGAAAGCTGGGGCAACCATTCGTCGCGCACTAGACGAGGGTTCTCTGGTCGAACACGTCACAAAGAGTGGATAAACCATTAATTCTTATGGATAGGAGGGGTACGAACCTCTTGAATCGTAAGTAAAGTATCTTAAAATATATCAATTGGGTGTAAGGGAACCCTCTTCTGCTTTCCTCATATATACATTGTTAAATCCTTTCTGTCATCATTATAATCTACGAATTCTGGTTTCATTCTTTTGAAAAAGCAAATTTCTGTTGTTCTCCTTGATATTATCATCACGTACATTTTACCCTTTTGATTGGATGCAAAAGTTATCATTTACCTCGATCATCTTACTTCCTGTTACATCCCCGACACAAGCAGCCTAAACATTAATCGAGTATGCGTCTTCCACCACCTTCAGTCTATCAGACATGGGCTGGGCTTAGAGCGCAAGTGTCGGAAAAAGTAAATCCGGGCATGATGTACGCCGACATTGTATTTTTGTCGTTGACGGCCATTGCTGTTTCGTTACGAATCTACGTCCGTGCTTATAAACAGCGGACCTGGCTTCTTTCTGATACAACACTTGTTGCTGCTTTCGTAAGCTTTTGAATTTCATATTTTTTTGTATCTTGTCAAAAGTCTGATCCGACAGTATACAGATATGCGCAATTGGTTTCCATTTTGTCACAATCTTTGCATTCTTTCGTCATGATTGGAATGTTCATATCTGGTACATGCCGCTAGAGGAATATAATGCAGCTCTTAAATGTGAATATGCAGCAAAGATCTTATTTAGTTTCACGGCAGCTCTTGTGAGAGCCAGTCTTCTTCTCTTCTATTACCGATTGATCCGAGATACCAATGCGCGAACATATCGATGGATGTTACATTCTGTCATGTTTTTCAACATTGCTACGTGGGCTGTTTTTACATTTACTTCGGCATTCTTGTGCAGGTAAGATTAATCATCTTTTAATGTGTTGTTATTGTCCGAATACAGATTGCTTATTATTGAGGATATAGTCCTGTTCGTGCATATTGGTCATGGCCTTTGGTTCCAAATCAGAAATGTCTTGATGAAGGTGTTGTCACTATAACAGCTGGTTCTTTATATACAGTTTGTGACATGTTGGTCGCTCTTTGCCCTATACCGATTGTAATGACTCTTCGAATGCCACTTCAACAACGTATCGGTGTATGTATATTGCTCGGACTAGGTTTCCTCGCTACAACTGCCGGTGCTGTTCGAACATATTACACGGCCATGGCATTGTTACGTAGTTGGGATGTATCATGGTATACAGGAACACTATGGGGAGTTGCATGTCTAGAAGTTGACATTGCCATTGTATGTTTGCTTCTTCTTCCTCTCGTATCGTTTGTCTCGTGTTGACGTTTCATCTTAGATGTGTGCGTGCGCACCAGTTCTCAAACCTATTCTGGATGACATTCCCCGCGCCTGCGGATTGAAGAAAACTACACTCGGACAAGACACTCCAAACACACCGAGAAACGGGTTGATAAAACCGCAACATCAGATCTCGACAATGGACATGAACACCAACAACAGCAAAGATTTCTACAAACATGGAATCTCTACTAGACTATCGTTCATCTCTGGAAAGAATAAACGTAAGAATAAGAGTGCGAATGGTGACATGACGCGGAGTAATCTCTCTAGAATTGATTCCTCGACAATGATACTCAGTAAAAGTGACGGAGAGAATTTCACTGCTGGGAATGAATTAGGCGTGCCTTTGACAAAGATCGAGACGAGATCTTCAAGAACGTCGAAAAAGTCAAAGTCGTCGAGAAAAGATCTTACATTGAATACATTCGAATGGTGCGAGAAAGAAATGGCCGCTCATTGATGTTATTCAGCCCTTTTCTAGATTTATTCCACTTGGTGTCATTGGATGAAGAATTTTGTTGTGTTTGTATTTCACGGACATGATCTTGTTGGTTGATATACCTCCCTTTTCAATTGTATCAATATTATCACGCTTGTCAGTATAATTAATACGAAAATGTACTTGTATTATTACGTTTCATTGATATGCAGATCACGACTAGTACTTTATTCGAGGTGAACACAATGCGCGTGAATATCATATTATTTGAACGATTGTTATACTTCTATGCTATAGATTTATCTTCATCATAATCTTTCATTTCTCTAATAAACAATTTTCATACCATCGTTACGAATCCATTATATCGTCAAGTAAGCAACACTCATGCCTCTAGTGGACTGAAATCATTCGTCATAATATCATTCAACTCTAATAATGAGCCGAGTATCATTCCAACTCCAGTACAAACTCTTCCAAAACATCGTCTGACAATAAACCATCTCTCATCAATTTCTCATCCTCGTCTTCATCGTATTTTTCAATTCTATCATCAGCGTTATGATCCTCCGGCACCTGTCTGGTGAAAAACAGCAACTCTTGTCTCTTGACTTGTCCAGGTCGAATCACGCTCGCCTTGTGCGCTTCGCTGATTACATTTCTTTTCGACGCACTAACTTGTCTGCCTCGACTATACCCTATCGTACCTCTATCTGGCTTGTCGTGCTTTGCCAAAGCCGATTTCGTAGGCGCTGCAAACGACGGGACTTTCTGACTCTTGGTCGTGTTTTCTACTTTGTCTGGAAAGACATCTTTTGGAAGAGCAATAGATTTAGCTAGACGACGGGTTTCTTCTACATTCCTCTGTTTTGCAGCAGGGTCTTCGTATAAGATCTCGTCGTCGGAGAATATGTCCCCCACGACTAATTTCGACAAATCAAATGGTTCGAGATGGTCGATGTCTGCTAAAGGAGGGGTGAGAATTCGAGGTGGAGGACAGTATTCGATTTCCTTAGGCCAGCCGTCCTCGTCGAATTCATCTTCGTCGTTTGTGGTGCTGAGAGGTGGGTTTGTGGTGATTTGAGGTTGAAGGTCGGAAATTGTTGATAAAGTTGGAGTCGTGGTTTCTGGACGATGGATTTGAACCTTTCCTCTTTTCAATCGAGGCGAGATCTTTGTGCCAGTCTTTTGTACCGTTTTGTTGAGGTTGAAACCGGGGGTCGGTTGGGCTTTGGCGTTTGTTGTTTTTTGTCCTAAGATAGCACGAGTTTGTAATGGTGCAGGAGTGACGAAAGAGGTTGAAAGAAGTTTTTTGTTCAGCGTCAATGGTGCTACATTTTCATTGTTGTTTCGACTCGAGCGAAAAGGTGTTTTGGGAGCGGGTGTTTTCAAAGGTTGTAAAGAGTTGTTATTTAGTGGTTTTGCGGCTGCCGTACGCTGGTGAAGATGCGTAAGATTTTCGCGGTCTTGTCGTGTCGCGAACATTTTATCGAGAGATTACCAATTACTTGACTATAATTTTATCAAGTTGAAATGGGCATCGCGTATAGTATATTGGGTAGAATGATATCAAAATAGGATCAAGCAGAATGCATAACTAATCGGTTGTTGATAGCTTGGCGTAAAAAGCCGTTGCGGAGGAAACAAATCCTCACGTGCTGTCCATTTTACCAATTTGTGGAGAGTGCAGCAACAACCCCAATCATAGCTTTGCATAAGTGCTGTCTGTTATAAAGAAGCTTAGTTGTCAGTCAACATATAGTGAATCACCTCATCCAATTACCGAACAAGCTACATAGCTCCACCCTCAAAATGGATCAAATCAAAAAGGTACGACATTTATGAAACAAAAATTACAAGTTTGTCTTCAGGCTCTATATACGAGATACTAACACCTAGCTTATGGTATAGCGCATGGCAGCATTGCGAGAGGAAGCAGATGGATCAGCACTAAAAGTTGAAGAGTTGACATCCAAAGTAAAATCACTCGAACAAGAAAATCTCGCCAAAGAACAGGAAATCACTTCACTTAGCCATAAAAATCAAGTCTTGGAACAAGAGCTCGAGAAATTAGAGGGTGGATTAAAAGATGCAAAGTCTGCTGCGGACGAGAGTGCACAGCACGGAACACAAAACGAAGCGTTACAGAGACGGATACAAGTCTTGGAAGAGCAGCTTGAAGAGGCCGAAAAGAAGCTTAAGGAGACAAATGAGAAGTACGTACAAATCGCAAGATGAACCCGGTCGAGCCTTCAAGATACTAATATTGTAATGCAGTCTCCGTCAAACCGACGTCAAAGCAGGACACTATGAGCGTAAAGTTCAAGCATTAGAACAAGAACGAACACAAGTCGATGCAAAACATGAAGAACTTTCGGAGAAATATAACAAGACCAAAAAAGAGCTGGATGATTTTGTTGCTGAAATTGGTACAATCTGATGAGAAAGTGTTTTGTTACAAGATAAAGGACTATCCGAGAATGCTTCGGATACTACACACATTAATGGAGGTATTATGTTATGAATATTGAGCATAATTAACAATGAATAATGATGCCAAACCGGAGTATGCAATGTGCAAGAGGTTCACTCCTCTCCTTTCCTCGCTTTCGCAGCAGCTTCTTTCTTGTTCTTGATCTTTCTCCTAGCTGCTTGCCGGTCAATCTTACTCTCATATCTGAAATTTCTTTTCTTGCTCCGTTGTTTCTTTCTTGCGTCATCTCCATCTACGAGTTTACCTTTTATCCATACTTTTCTGACCTTTTTCTCTTTTTTCCCAGCGTCGACGTTGTCCTTTGTGCTGCTATCAGCATTCCCTTCCTTGTCTCCATCCTCATCATTATCCTCGTCGTCGCTTTCAAAATCTCTTATATCGTCCAGTTCTTTTACCGTTACAACCGTGAATTTCCCTTCGTCTATGTACTCATCTGTCTCGTCAACTGCAACATTCTCCTCGATCCCAGCCCATTCGTCGTCTTCATCTGGCCTGTCATTCTTGCCTTTTCTCTCTTCGTCGTCAGAACCATCCTCTTGTCTTGCCAATAAAGCATTAACTTCTGCTACATGCTCTTCTAATTCTCGCTTTCGTTGATCGCGTATCTACTCATACATCAGTCTTCTTCCAATCACTGTCTTCTAACATATAATCTGATTTTTAGATTATGCAAAGTAAATTGTCTAAAACTGACCTCCTTTCGCTGTATTACCCTGTCCTCTTTTTCTTTTTTCTTTGCTACCTCTTGCGCATGCTTTGCTCGATGTACTTTTCTTTTGTGAAATCCTGTAAGATACTCTGCTCGTGCCGAGGGATCAAATGTCAATTCCGCAACAGGTTCTACCTTTCGTCGTTTGTTGGGAGGAGGAGCCATTTTGCAGATATCGAGTGACGATTTGGAAAAATATCTTTTGTTTGCGATTCGGTCAGTGACGCAACAATTGTCGGCTTTCGGACCGAATTCCCTTTCCGGCTGTCTTCATTCATGTTCATCTTCCAGGTCATGCGTCTACGACAGCTTTAACTTATAAGCCAAGTCAAGATGAAGGGTGGATTAAAGACTCTTGGAGCGACTCTCTTGTCGTCGCTCTCACTAGTATCCGCTTTTCGAGATACCTCGCCCTACTTTGTGTTATCGACCGCAAAGTAAGTTTGCTCACCACCTTTATCAATCTTTCGATATCAATAATTCTATCTACAGTCTTCCAGCCGATATAATACAGCCACTTCCAATCGCATATCCCAACCATGTTACAGCACAGATACAAGAGCTCGTCTCATCGTGTCCGTCTAGCGTATACATAATAATAAAAGCGCCAACGTCGACAATGGCCGATTTTGTAACTTCAGATTCCCAATCGGGTTATCTCTCAGATTACCTACAACATACTCCATCGTGGCTTAGAAGTAAAGTCATATTCGAAAGTGTTCTTGCAGAGAAATCCGAATTGGACCTTGGCGGTTACATCAAATCACAATGTGCGATAGTCGATTATGAAGAAGTTGTTTGGCCATGTAAGTATAACTATCATGTCACAACTAATTGCAAGACACTCGCTTCAAGTTCTTTCCCTACTAATATATGACTTCACTATTAGCACTTTTAAAGCAAAACTTAATGACTCCGCGATTAATCACTGTACAACTGCCGAAAATCCCGCCACCTGAAGCGCCTCGGGCTCGAGAAAGCAAATTACGCGACATGGGTATGTCTCATGAAATCTCTCACTCTGGCACCTTGATTACTGACCTACGTTTCTGATAATAGAGGTTTATCTCAAGCATTTTCTTGCCGACCCAGTCTTGACCCGAAACATGACTGTAATATATCTCTCTACTCCTGTAGACGATCCGTCAGAAGATACCGACGAGTACTATGAAATCCAACAGCAAGAGAAAGATAGCAAACAGAAAATATACCAAATGGACGAGCAATATCCGGAAAGCGTTCATGCGAATCATTTCAAGAGAGATGTTGATGCTTATCCCCGTGCGTCAAGAAACGGAACTGGAAGGGGTGGTGTTGCAGATCATAACCTAGGCGTATTTGAGAAATACAGCTTTTTCAGCTCTGGTGAGTTTCTAGATAAGACCTTCGAGGTGTGATGCTGGACACTAATATTTGAATATTAGGTCTTTTTATGGGATTGACAGTGTCATTATTCCTGCTAATAGTTTTATACGTTGCTCTAAGTGCTATATCTGGATTACAAGTATCGTACATGGCTTTTAGTAAAGAGATGAATCCCGCGAATCAGAAAAAGACGTAAATAAATAGATAGAATGTACTTGTACGACTGATGAAATATGTTTAACTACTTGCATGAAAGTCGATATTAGAATATAATATAATCATACGGATATATAAACACGCTACATAAACATTTTATCGTGTACTTTCCTTTCCCATGTCATTAACGCGTGGGAGAACATGAAAACTAACAGTGATGAAAAATAATCCAATATCTTCTGAAATCAATGAGCCTCGGACGTCGACTCTCCCACACCAGCCTCGACTGCGAAATTCGGATAATAAAACGCCGCGACAGCGATTAGGATATACACAAACACACACAAAACCCCTTCGAGATAATTACTCTTGCCGTCGCGCAAAAAGCCTCCTACGACAAGTATAGCCAAGATCAACACCACAGCGTTGAAGGTGGCGAAATCGAGATTCATCGGGACGTTCATGCCCCATCCGACAATGACGACAATGGGAGTATTCAACAGTGCGGTCTGAATCGACGAGCCGAGAACGTGCGACAGCGCGAAATTCATCTGTCCGTCGTACGCCTCGTCGACGGCGGTGAGATGTTCGGCGATTTTCTCGACGAGCGGGACGAGAATCAGACCGAGGAAGGCGTCTGATATGCCTTTTTCGACCAGCGGTTCGATCTGTTCGACGAGAAAGACGGCGAGTAGAGAAACGAACGTCAGAGCGATGACGAGGGCGAGGATCGATTCCGTGACGGTCAGTTTTGGTTTGTGAAGGTCTCGACGACGGTCGCGGTCGGTTTGTTCGTCGCCTTCTAAGATGTCGTCGTATAGACTGTGGTGGGAACGGAGTTGGAAGTAGACGTATACGATGAAAGCACAGAGAAGGACGATTGCTGTGGCGCGAGAGATTCGCGTCGTGTTTTGGTTCAAGAGGGTCGCTTCCATTTTTGTGCCGATAGCTGCAGCGTATGCTGTTGGGATGACTAGAGCCACTTTTGTTTATCAGTAAGGTGCATATAGCAAGGTTAAAAGGTGAAAGGAATACTTACTGCCTGCTACAAGCATCAAATTGCTTCCAGTATCACTGACAGCGTCATGAAAGGTCTGTTCCGAACGTTTCATTCCCCCAATAAAAAAACATACACCGAGACATAACAGTAGATTCGCAAGAATACTTCCCAGAATGGCCGCTTGGATAATCGGTACACCGTGCTCTTTACGATGGATAATGAGGACCAAGAATAACACGACTTCCACAAGAGAACCAAGTGTGGTTTCTAAAATGACGCCGAATACTTTTGGTAATTTACGAGCAAGTTCTTGACCTGCAAAGCCTAGCAGATTCGCCGAAGGAAGCATAGCAATAAAACTCAGGGCGAAGATCCATAGATGAAGGTCTGGTCGAGCAAAGTGCTATTATAATGTAAGAAAAGAAGCCTGCGACCAAATCTTTCAACTCACCAGCGCAATTGCAGCAGGTATAAATGGTGCTAAAATGTTGACCCATTTCGATGCTGTACAGGAAGATTGCCAAACAATTCTCAAAAAATGAAGAGGATGTATTCCAGCTCTTCCACTCTCTCCCTCAGCTCGAACTCCTTTCGTTACGGCATGTCCATCTCGATTATATCTTGTGAATGGGAGATGATGCTTTTCGGATTGATTTGGATGATGAGACTCAGACTTCTCCCTCAATCCTTGCTGCATGGCTTCATCAATATGTTGCGAGTCATGTCTTGAGGGGGAAGTCATATCAGGACTTCTATTCTCCATAATTTACGTAAAGTATAGGATGAAATATACGTATGCAACTTTTCGATGCAAACTCCCATCAACAGAAAATCAAATTTCGACAAGTGAACCATTCGCAAAAAGTTTGAAAACGCGATTGTAATTCGCGAAAACTTTATTTTGTCTGACCTCGGTTTCTCCCAGTCGCCAAGATAATGCCAAAAGATATTTCATATCCGTTTTCGAAAATTTCCCAAGATGCAGCATCTAGCCCTACGCTTGTGGAGGTCAAAATCATTGGCCTTGAAGTTGCTCTTAGCATGGCCAAAACGCCAACTTCATCGCGGAATGTAGCGAAAGAGTGCGAGCATTGTATTGTAGATCCCATGTCTGTGTAACTTCAATAGGAAAGAATTTTTCGAAAGATGAATTTGAAACCTGAACCAAGTGGCTGTGACATCCGAAATCCGCCGAGCTACATCCTCGAAAAAAGTTCTGGCCCCAAACGTGGAATTTAAGGTTTGTGGAGCACGAGCGTCTGGAACCGTCAAGACCGATTAATCTTATCGTGGCTAGATGGGAGGGTTGATGAACGCTGTAACTGTTCCAGGCCAATCCCGAGGTGTCGATTTCTAGGAGATAGAATAGGGTCTATCATTGCGACCTTGTTGATATTTCGATAAGAGAAATGACTCTCTTACCATGGTCTTTTGCAAACACAAATTCGGGTCTTGAAAACCTCTGCAGAATGATATAATTACCGCTCACGTCCAGTTATTCGGTCGCCCCTTTATTTACACTAAATTGCCGCATCTCATCTAGCAAGCGGACCGAATGACGGGTGGAGTGGCGTATTGCGAGCTCCCTTGCCGAAAATCAATATGTCTTTCTCAACCTGTAGCTGATACTGTTATCCATTATGGCGACCAGGCTTTTCCTCAAGAGCTTGGAAAGTTGTACAAAAAGCATGAAAGTCAACTCTTGTCTGATCTTGTTGATTTCAAGAATGCCCTTCGCACATTATACAAGGACGACTTCTTCTCCTTCTTCTCTGAACGGTTGGCCGACATCCTGGGGGCGCAAATGTCTTTTGTTTCCAAGCGAATGTTAGTTGATGAACAAGACCGCGCGGTAGAGATGCCACCAATTGGCGAATCAGGTTCATGCCTGATGGCTTCTGCTCTCTATTATAATGACGGCCGTGGCACTTCGAATACCCTCAAGGCATTCAAATACCATGCATACGGCTGTCCCTGTGGCTACATGCGATTCGACAAGGTCTTTATAATACCGGAAAAGCTAGCGGCATTCGTTCCTAATAACCCTAATGATTTACCATTCGTATGCGAATCATATATTGGGGTTCCTCTCTTCGCAGATGGTAAATGTATTGCTCATTTTGGAGTCATGTGGTCGAAAGAGGGCATGGCACAAAGACAACTATCTTGGGCAATGGTGGAGCTCTTTTTACATTCTTTGGAGGATGTTGTTCTAGCAAGATTACTTGAAGGTACAAAGTTTAGCACGACTGAAGATCAATCCATGGAAAAGAATAGAATCATACCACATTCGGCAGTCACAGCAGCACAATCTCTCAAGCCTTATGCACGAAGTCTATCACACGAGTTACGCACACCTATGCAAGGAGTGGTAGGGATGCTAGACGTCATGTATGCTACCGTCTTGGAAGCATCAGAAGGTCAAACCAATGCACAAGCTAGGCAAGTGTTTGAAACCCTACGAGAAAACATAGAGATGGTCCAAGGTATATATCAATCAACATTCTTATGCTTTTAGCAAATGCTAACGATATATATAGATAGCTCTCGACGGGCTGTTGAGGCAGCTGACAATGTTGTACATGCTTATGATATGGATATGCATTTACCCGATGTACAGCATAGTATGATAACTGGAGACACTCTGAGTTCACCTGGCAATGCGCTGAAACCCGATAATATACACCAAAGTCCTTTTGCCCTTCTTCCTTCCGAAAGACCGACCAAAAGGAGACGAGGAGAGGACGGGCATGCAGTCAGTGTCAAGGAAGCTGTCAATCAATCTGAGGATTATTGGTCCTTACCTAGTGAAGAGCTTAAGATCGATGTGGAAGAGGCAGAGCAGGTCCGAGAACGAAACGATGCATACAATTCGACGCGGCTATCATCCCCTCTCGGAATTGTGGAGCGAAACGTTGCACCAGGACTTAGGCACACGCAGTTACGGAATGTTTTATTATACGTCATCAATGAAGGTCTAAAAGTCGGAGGTCGTCCAGAATCGGTCATTGCTACAGAAACCGAGAATGGCGAGATTATCGAAGTTCAGAATAGAAGCAGTACGGGCGAGATTCAACGACAAGTGATCGAATGGTCTGTAGATCCTGCTGTGCCGATTTCTATATTTGGTAAGTCGTATGATCATTTATTAATTTGTTATACATATATTGACAATAATTTAAGTGGATGAGAAAGATCTTGGTAAGCTGATCTCTTGCGTATTCCTCAATGCGATCAAATTTGCAGAACAAGGGAAGATTACTGTTCACGCCAGAATGAGCGCAATGTCAAGGAATATCACGGTCAGTGTTTCCGACTCCGGCCCCGGTATACCAAAAGCATTCCTACCGAGATTATTCAGACCATTTTCGCAAGAAGATCCATCGCTCACTAGACAACGCGAGGGACTTGGTCTTGGACTACTGGTCGCAAAAGGTATCGCTCGTAAATTAGGTGGAGATTTAATGTGTACTCGTGCAGACACAGACACTTCCGATCATGGCTGTACCTTTGAGATTAGATTTCCTTCTTCGCCAGCTGATCATATTAGTCGGCCGTCATCACCCTGTGGGTCACCTGCGGCTCGATCATCTCGCTTTTCTGTAAAAGGTGAAGAGCCTACAAATGATGGTAGACTGAGATCTGATTCGCCTGCCCGATCTCAATCCGACGAATGTCACAGAGATGTTCACGCTGAGCAGATAACGCCATGGAGTGTCAACGGTTCTGCTAAGCGTAAAGCTTGTACATTACGACCAGCAGTGGTGGATAAACTAGGGAAGCACCTTCTTCCAGATCAGCACAATCCTATCCATGGTTGTTGGGACAGTAATTGTCGACCACCAATCACCACTCGAAAATCTTCAGCCAATACCAAGGATATTGACCGCGATTTGGCATCAAAGTATCCTTTGGCATTCCTCGTTGCAGAAGACAATAAGATTAATCGAAAATTACTCGTAAATATGCTCGCTAAATTCGGATATAACAAAATATATGAAGCACATGACGGGACTGAAGCCGTTCGACAAATGGAAAAGCATCGGGATGTTGATGTGATTCTCATGGACCTGTGGATGCCGCTTATGGATGGATATGAAGCTACAGAGAAGATCCTTGACTTGGATTTCATCAACGACGGATCAGTCATGCCTCCAACTATACTCGCAGTCACGGCCGATGTCACTGGAGGTGCATTAGACAAAGCAACAAAAGTCGGCATGAGTGGATTTCTTTCTAAACCTTTCAAGTTGTTAGATCTACAAAGACTTATAATGGAATATTGTAGTCACAAATCTGTAGAAATACCCTTGATTGTCCCACAGTTTTAGACCCAAAAGAACCTGAGTGGAGATGGTCATCATTCATATCTGGACAGGCGTTAATTATTAACACAAAAAATGCATGGAGGAGGTTTTGACGGGACTTTTTGGTCCCATTACGATTGAACGAAAAATAAATCACAAAGATACCATTGTTACTATCCTGTATAGTTTTTTTTATTCAGTATTCGCTTTTGAACATCGATTAATAATCCCTGTATAGTCTCTTATCCAGTATTCACTCTTGAATATCGAGTAATCCCTGTATATCGAAACATTGAAACACATTTTTAGTTTCCGGCATATCCGGTGAAACTTCCTTGAAACTATACAAGCACAGACCAGAAAGGTCGCCAAAAGATGAAGCGCACTCGTTATTAGCCTAGTCTTTTGTTCCTGAGAAAGAAAACGTGGCGTTTTGCGTTTAAATAATGATTGGAAAGAAGGTTCATACTTGCATGCTAAATTATGCAGCTTCTGCAGTAGTTCACCTTTATTTACCCCGCCATCTTATACGATATGATCAACGGAATTTTTTTTTTTATACTTTGAGCTCAATGCAATGTGACAAGCCTACAAGGATCAACCATACCATTATTACTCTAGTCATTGAACATAATTAATAGAGACATTGTCCACTAGCATTCGTTATTTCTCCACATTCTCCTCCGACCATAATAATTCTTCCAAAGTCATTCCTAATCATCAAAGTGTATTGATCAATACATTACTCTTCAATAAATTATATTGGTGAATAGAAGATGGATCTCGTATCATCACTCTCCGACCGTCTTCTTTTCGCAGTACCTAAAAAAGGACGGCTCCATGAGCCCTGTCTATCCCTCCTCGCTGGATCAGACATTCAATTCCTCCGCTCTCACCGTCTAGACATTGCTCTGGTCAAAAACCTTCCAATGGCATTAATATTCCTTCCGGCGGCAGATATACCGACGTTTGTAGGTGAGGGTAGAGTCGACCTAGGCATCACTGGGAAAGATCAAGTCGCTGAACATTATGATGGGTATAACAATAGTGGAGAGACGCTGCCTCGATCGAGAAAGAGGACGTTGAGTGACGGATCGGGAAGATCTTCTTCTGGACGGTCATCCAGACCGAATTCAAGAGATGAAAAGAATGGAGTTGGTTCTGATGGGGAAAAGAAAGAGGACGGAGATGTATTTGAAGAAGGAGTCGTTGAAATCATGCCGTTGGGGTTTGGAAAGTGTAGATTGCAAGTCCAAGTACCAAAGACGGCTCCGGATGATCCGTCTGCTCTTGTAGGAAAGAATATCGTCACTAGTTTTACGACATTGGCTGAAGAGTATTTCCGTCGAATGGAAAACAAAGCTGGACAGGAAATTATTGGAGGAGCCGGAGCTGAATTGAAGACAAAGATTAAATATGTTGGTGGATCAGTAGAAGCGGCTTGTGCTTTGGGTGTTGCGGACGGAATCATTGATCTCGTTGAAAGTGGAGAGACAATGACAGCTGCGGGACTAAAGGCCATTGATACCGTATATGAAAGTGAAGCAGTCTTGATACGTAATAAAAGACCTAGGGATTCTAAATTGGTTGACTTGATTACAGCAAGAATTGGTGGTGTTATTAGTAAGTTATCAACTAAAGCATATTGAACCAATCTAATGTTTGTCATTAATAGCTGCACAAAAATATGTCTTGTGTACATATAATATCGAAAGGGCTTCATTAAGTAACGCAGTAAAGCTTACACCTGGTAGACGGGCACCAACAGTAAACAGTCTGGAAGAAGAAGGCTGGATTGCTGTCAATGTCATGATAGAGAGGAAATCTATGGCTACTATCATGGATCAAATTGTAGAAATTGGAGGGAGGGATATATTAATAACAAAGATTGAAAACTCGAGAGGCGTATAACAATATAGTATTATAACAAAAGTCATATAAATGAGATATATTCGTGTAATATCATGCTAGTCTTGCCGTTCTGCCTTTCAAGTGAATTACAGAATATCAAATCCACTTTGACGTCATTCAAGCCCCGCAAATATATTCTTTTTCAAAACCTCATGACTTCCTATACAGCATTCAACAACGTGAACCACACATTAATTGATCAATCATGTTTAAAAAAGAGTCAGTCGTTCTTCTCGCTCCTTTACCTTGCTCCATGATCAAGATTCACTGATATGCTTTTTTCTGTCGACAATAGAATCACAAATGTAGGCGCCAAATCCAAGCTAAAGTCGTCAGCACAGCGTTCCATGAAAGAGCAATTTGGAGCAACATATCCTCTTGTAGGACCATATCTAGATGAAATCATACCCAAAAAGTCACAAATGGAGACAGTGAAGCTGTACGTTTTATCGAGCATCGTCTCTCCTCTAATCTCTTTGCGTCGTCCAAATCTCGATTATTATCTTTTTCCACCCTGGAAACCTCTTACACAATCTACAATTTATCTATCACGTCTCGTCTTATCAACATCTTGATACGCTTTTCTTTCAGATATTCCTACCCATATCGTTGTCATTCATTGTCACAATTCTACTCTTGTCATCACTTTATCAAATCCCTACTCTCTCATCACGTTCAATGTAGCTCGTCTGGCATCAGAACTCCATTCGTACGATAACTAACGTATAATTTCCAGAGGCGATCCCCGCGTCATCATCTACGTCGTCAATAACGTCCCCATCTTCTACCAACACATGAACGACGACATTGTGCCTCATTTGAAAACCGTGCACAAATACCCGCAATGTTTCCCTCGGGTAAGAGTCGACAGAGGAGCCATTAGATTCGTAATGAGCGGCGCTACGCTCATGGCTCCCGGGCTGACGAGCGCTGGAGGGAGACTGCCTACATCCCCGAACCCGACGCCCGCTACGACTACGACTACGACTACGACCGTGGAAGGCCAAGAAGGAACCGGCGACGAAAAAGTACAGGACGGAAGCAGCGACGATAAAGCGCAGGACGCCACTGAAGAGGATATATATTCCGGTCCGGACGTGGAAAAGGGGAAAGTCGTAGTGGTAGATGCAGAAGGGAAAGAGAATGCCTGTGCAGTGGGACCTTTGATGACAGGCACAAAGGATATCAAAGAGTCGAAAAAGGGACAGGTGATGGATCAAGGACATTATCTTGGTGACGGACTTTGGAAATTAGAACTGTAATCTGTGATGAATATATAATATAATAAAATGATGAATTGTATATTGTTTGCAGTTCAATTTAAATAAACGGCCATGAGTCTTGAATAAAAAGAGTAATTATCGTGTACTTTTATGACCAAAGAAAACATCATCATGCACGAATCACATTATATCAATATCATAACAAAATATAACAGTATGGTGTGATACTTTTCACCTCATCTATCCATAACAACAAATCAGAGAATCATTGTAAATTACTAGTCCGTAAATTTAGACCTCGAACTTAGAATACTCTCCAACAACAACCCTCTGTTTGCCAACACGTATCTCATACCTTCGTCAAGAACATCGTCAAACCTCCTCAAAACGCCCTTATTCGAACCGATATACAAAGCTTGCATCGCCGCGGCTCCTTCGGTAATAAAAGTCTTAAACTCGACCGCAACCGCTTTTGAAACCTGGTCGAGCTTTTCCGAAATACAACACCGACATACCAGCGCGCCGGATAACAGATGGAGTAAATCGTTGACGACAAAGACCGGTCTGAAATCATTAGTCGTCCAGTCTGTTGTACAATAGTCTTGGACGTCGTCTTTGAGCTCCGTGGCGATATTTTTGAAAATCGCCCAGCTGTGAAAGTGAAGGTCAAAGTAATTAAGATTCAAAAGTTCAAACTCGTCAATCAGAGCGTCGTGTACAGTGACGATGAATTGGGCGGGGCCTGGGAGAGCAAATAGATGCTTGATTGTTTCGCGCGGAGTTTCATTCTTTTTCATTTTGTCGGGGTCTGGCGTTTTTGAAAATACACTTGATACGGCGTAGACGCATTCCATTTTTGCAGCTGAAGGTTTGCGTAACATCAGGATGTCGGCGACATCTGCATTAGTTTGTTTTACCTTTTCGAAAAATTGACTGTGACCGACGAGGGAAGGAGGTTCTTTCAGTCCTTGGGCGAGCTGCACTTGAAGTTTTTGTAAAATTAAAGACTCATGTTTCTCGCAAGTACAAGGTATCAACTCGGTACGAAAGAGATGCGATACAGGTGCGACGTCATGTTTAAGTTTCCGTGGAGGTCTTACAACGCGAAGATTTTCACGTTTCGAATCACGTAGCGTAGCTACATTTGCCGCAGCAGCGGAAGATATCCCACTGGCGATCAAATAGCGAGTGAAACAAGTCTCAATGTCTGTGGCGCGACTTCCGACAAAAATATGTGAAGTTCCTTGGCTCGCAATCATCAGGTCCATATCTGGCCATCGTTGACCCTCGAGATATCCCGTAGCTTGCATGGCATTGTAGAGATGTGCCATCTCAAATAGACTATGGCTTTCATTGACCCAAGCAATACCACGATGTTGAAAATCTAATTTAAAATGTAATAATAGCAGACCAGCCCAGTGTATGTTCTGTTTCAGGAGACGGTTATCGGTATTGGTGGTATCGTCTGTCTCCTTGAATCCAATTTTGTTCTTCGAGGTTGCGACCATATCGGTTTCCACATACATCACTATATCAGCGAGAAATGAATGTACAGTCTTCGCTAATCTGAGCGAAGCTTGATCATTTGGTATATATGCAGCTTGATCAAGGCTGGCACACATTGCTTCACAAGATTTATGAAGTTCCATATATCCACGAGCAACGTCCTCCTCTTTCCAGTCTGCATGAGTATCAATCATTAATTGAGCCGCAAATATGCCCCACAACTGGGCCTTCCCTCCATCTCGGACATGTCGAGCATATTTAATCAAACTGGTCTCGGCAAACTTGACATCCTCTTCTCTAATCACCCACAAGATATCTTCCAAACAATTATATAGAATTGACCTTGATATTGCAAACTTCTTCTTCGGGTGTAATTGAGTATATGCTACTTGTTGATCTTTGTCTTGCTCTTGCTTATCTTCTCCAACAGGTGATTTAAAGACTGGAATCTTGTTTTTGGCGCTCCTCCCAAGATATTGTTGAATTATTGATGAAGTTCCCATCATCAGCCATTCGGCCTGTTCAGAGACGACAAGGTTAAATGGCAATGGAGCGTCCTTTTTGTCAGAATCGACACCAAGGGCGGTACATATTTGTTCGTAAACACTTTGAATGATTTCATTCCAATCCGTGTCTGGTCCCCATTCTTCCTCAAACTTCTCCTGGGCAGATTGGACCCATTTAATGGCAACCTCGGTAGCAGCCGCGCATGCTTCCAACCGGCTTCTTCCAAGTCTATATTGACCCCACATATTACCGATTATTGTCCGGAAATCCATCATGTCACTAAAGAAACAACTAACAGCAAGAAATCTTACTTTTTTATCCTTCTCATCGATGACCGCATAATTCATCTCGCTGTCGTCTTCCGTGTTGGCCTTCTTTTGCTTATTTGCTGTTGGTAGAGGCTGATACTGTATAAACCCTTCACTTGGTTCCTCAACTTCAAGAACATCAAATACATTCTTGTTTCTTTCATGTCTATCTTCGTTGGGCTTGATGTTATCACTAGTTTTGACCTTGGATGTTGTTGTGTCGACACATCTGACTTGTAGGATATCATGAACTTCTAGCAATATAGCGATAAAGTGATCGTGACCATCATCATTGAGTTCATGCTGTTGAGGAATCGATTTATGCCATGTTGAGTGACGTTCTCGAAGCGTGATTGCACGTCTAACGAGTGTCAAGAAGCTAAGACTGACTTTGACCGGAGGTTTGTCGTGACTGGCAATGTGCTTTGCAAGCGGAACGAAACTTTTGAGTGTAATCAAGTGAGGTTTTTTGTTTGTAATTCCTGATGATGCTGTACTATTGTTTCGTCTCTTCTCCTCGGCTTCGCGAGCCAACTTTCTAGCTCGACCTTTTAGTCTTGCTACATGTATTGTTGGTTCAGGCTTGGTGGGAGTTTCGTTTGCGGGTTTCTCTGCAGCCAAAATATCACCTCGAAAGCCACATCGTCGTGCGGTTGTTGCAAGCCATTGCGCTATCGTGTTAGTATCGCTTTTATACTGGTGATAACTATCCTGAAAGTTTGATGGTATCATGGTAACGAATAATTTGATTGTTAGATAAGGAAGAGAGAGACAAAAAGAAGAGAAGAGAAATGCAGAACAAAACACAAAGTCATATCTCACTTCACCGCGCCCGATTTTGAAAAAAAAAAAGTGGATTCCACCTTCACATTCACAAACGCCAAAACGTAAAGAAAAGCAAAAGTGAAAAGGGAAAAAAGGTCCAATAAGAACGGGACAAGCTGTTTGTAACACGTACTATCCGTGACATAATGTAGATCAGTCGGTTCCACGTGCTGTGGAGTTTTGATGTTACACACACCTCCCAAAAATTGGTTATATTATTGGCTCATAAAGGCGGTGAGTTGTTTGTCATAAGTTTCAATCACCACGAATGCCCACCACTACTGTGCTTATCGATACTGCATGGTTGCAGAAATGTCCAAAAATTAATAAAGTCTTTATATATCGTTGATGATAATCACAATCGAAATAGAGTTTTGAAGTTGTAGTTTGTACGCACGGACTTTTTTTACATGTATCTAAACATCATCATTACAAATTCCTTACATAACGTGCCCACAAATGAAATCATGTGAGCGCCTATCCAATGCCCAAGCTCAAATCGTGACAGTCCACACCAATAGTAAAGCGCTATGTCAAGCTATAAAGAACAAAGAAAATGAGAATGCTATTCCCGATCATCACCACTGTTAAATCTGCCAAGAAAATTTCCACTTTGTCTCCTCAAAAGACTCCTTCCGCTCCCATTCACATTGCCGTTGCTGACGTTAGAGTGACTATTGCCTTTTTCTCTTGATCCTCCAAACATGCCCTTCAACGCATTTCCTGCAGCATAAACACCACCTACAGGGCCGGAATGACTGGCTCCTAGTCCAGATCCGTTCATGCTCCAGCCTCCAGCACTAGATGGAGCACTTGCCGAGACACCAGTCAAGTCAGACGTGCTCATAACACTGCTGTTAATCGTTAGTGCGCTGTTTGGTGCGGAGGAGTTCGTTGGCGTCGAAGTATTCGATCTAGTGGATGCTGGTTTTTGATGATAGACTTGTTGGGCACTAAATGTAGAAACGTTACCTTTATCCAAATCTGGAGATGTTCCTCCCATCAGAGGAGACGAAGAGATTGTAATATCGTTCAAATTCGCTGTAGTTATTGGTGATTTCTTCTTGAGTGTATTCTTTGCAGCAGGAATCGGTACGGACCGTTGGAAGTTAGCTGCGGTGGGTGATGTCAATGTGAAGACGGAAGATTGAGAGGACTTGGTAAGATTAGAACGCGGAGAATGGAGGGCGTTTGTACTTGTACTCTGTTGCCGATATTCGGTTGGTGCAATGCGTGCTGATCCTGGTGGATCTGGAAAGTTAATGGTACGGAAGGTTATGCTTTGTTCGTCGTTGATGACCGGCGATTCTTCGTTTTGAGAATAGTTTGAGCTCGTATCATCGGACGCTTTGCGGACCGAATCGACTTGTGGTTTGAGTTGTTCTGTTTGGTCATCAGTCAATAACGCAGCCGGAGGAGGTGCTCGTGTAGGAGCTTTCCTAGGTGTCGGTGTAGTCGAGGGACCAATGTCGTAGGCTTCCTTTGCTAGACGTTGCGTCATCGATAAATCGGAGCGGCTACTGGGAATGTTGGAGATACTGTTCGAGGTAGCAAATTCACCGAATAGATTGTAACGTGAGCCATTCATGAAGTCATCCTTGTCCTGGCTATCACCACTGTTGTTTGTGCTTTGCTCGATGATGAAAGCGGGTAAACGATCTTTGATTGGTTCAATATCTATCGACGGTCCAAACAAACGTTCATAATCGGTGATAAAGAGTGAGATCAGGGGAGCTGGAATGTTCAAGGTTGGTGCAAATACAATTGCCACTATTACACGTCAGTAAATTCTTCAAGAGAAGGTTCTAGGATCATAATTACCATTTCTGACTCCCATCTTGTTAACTCCCTCGTTATCAACAATTTCTCGCAGAAATTCATTCAGAGTTGACAGGAGCTCACGGTTGAGAATTGGAAGGCGGTTGATTAAAATATTAAAGCCTTCAATTTTGATTTCCTCGTCGAGTTCAAGACACTTGAGGAAAGTCATATGAGCTTCTCTCGTTAGTATGGATGCTGGCAACTCGCGCAAATAGAGTTTCAACAACGAGGCAACAGCATGTATATCATAGCTCTGTTCGTTCGGTGCGCAGAGGTCTACATCCCCTTCGTTATCAAACCTTTCTCTTAGAGCCTTGACAACAAGATTCGACCCCGACATGCGGAAAATGCCTTCTTCAAACTTCGCTTCCCGCGCCCGGAGATATTGTATGCTGCGATATACTACCGCCGGTAATTGAACGTCAGCGTTGTTCGGCGCGGCGAATTCCACGGCATCCGCTAATGAAGCACCAAAAACGACACGCTGAGTTGGAAAATGCGATGCTGACTGGCTAGGCCCAACACCGTCATTATTTGAATTATTCTCAGCCGATGGCTTAGCTTTGAACTGAAAGATGCTTCTTTTCCGTTCCCTCTCACCAGCAAATTCTTTAGCCCTATTTTCTTTTGTCAGTATGTTAGGTTCTTTCCGGTTTCCCCATATTCCTGCATCTTGAATCACCGTAGCGTTTGTCGGTCCAGAAATGATTGGATATGCATTCATATTTCTATCCTCATCTTCCTCAGCCCCTCCGTTCATGCGGACTGTGGGTGACATAGGCTTTTCACTTTGTGGTAGCCCTGCTATTGAGGCTTCAGTAGGAGAAATGGTGTCATATTTCATTGATCGTAGGTTGACAGGCAGATCCGGATGATTCATCCCCGCTGAAGCTTGATTTCGCATATCCGACATGCTCTTGAAATTACGAGGGCTTCTAGGAGTGATATTTGTACCTTTTTCGGGGGTTTTCGATGTTTGAGGTCTCGGAAGGTCATCTTCAGCATCGACATATTGCATCAAGCAGCTGACCCAGGCGTCTCTTTCTTCATCACTCTCGGCGCACAAGACATGCTTGACGTGATTTTGCTTATCCTTCCTTTTTGGTTCGAGGATTAGGAAAGCATGTCGGAATTGATTTTCTTCATCAACATCATCTTGTTGCTGGGTTGTCTGTCGACCGATGGATGCATCTTGCAAACGAATGGCTCCAAGCTGAGCCCCACCAGGAGCCTCAAAGTATTTCAGCATTGGCCCTGCCAGTACAAAGTAGCGTGCTTTCCATCCACCAAAGTTTTTACCCTTCTTAGTTAAATATCCGTCCTTTCTAGATCGAATTCGAGCAGTACCTGTTAAACTCGTTGTGCTACCTGGCGTATGAGTTGATTGAAAGTAGTCCTGCTGTTCGGGACCAATGGCGTCCGTAGAGAAGAAGTTGCATACTACGACGGCGGCTTTTTCATTTAGATTACTTGCTAACATGGATTCAAAGTAAATTAGCAAAGCCATTCGACGAGCATCGATTCTAGCAGGCGCATGTCCTGTAAATAAAGTCCGATCAGGTAATTTTGTCTTGAATGTAGAAGAATTCTTCAATTGTACGTCAAGAGCTGCCATGGCGACTAAAGTCTTCTCAATCCGCCATAGCTGCGTATTATCCAATTTTGAGTGAATAGCTAGACTGAAAACCGGATTCTCCTCTGCTTGTTTAGGTGCGATGTTTCTTGAAGGTCGTAGTCTTGACGAGTCAACCTTGATGTATGCTTCCGAGAGTGTTTGAGGGGTGATAAGCAATCCAGGCCATCGTTCATCGACAAATCCTCGATGTATTTCGCCGGGACCTCGTGGTTGCTCCACGCTGGGTGACATTACTGAATCTTGAACTGTATTCAAAGACCCAGATGTGTCATTATTCGGAATCGTGCCATTAGAAGAGGCTACTCGTCGCAAACTTTCGGTATATGTATTACTTCGACTAAGATGATTAGTGCTTCCATTTGATGCCTCTCGCATAAGTCCTGCCGGTCGTCTATTCTGACTGTGAACGTCATTCACAACGTCGCCTGACGCTGTAGCCATTGCGTTCAGCGTACTGCGGATTGGTTGGGATATTTTTGCCTGCAATAACGGCTCTGTTGTTTGATATAGACCAGGACTGCTCAGGGAATGCTCCATGTGCGATCGCTGATTATCAGACCCCTCCGGATTTTCCAATGTCTTCAAAACAGCATTTATGATGTTTAACGATTGGTATGTTTGCACAGATGCGACCTGGGGAGATCCAAGATCTTCAGGAGAGTCACAAATACTGCTTGCGATAACGGAAGCTGACTCTGCACTGCGAGCTGACAGAGGTATCGCCGGTGTTGAAATAGACGGGTCCTTTGTTCTAGAGTTTGAATGATCTATACTTAGATCTGATTTGACGTTGTCAAATTTGAGTGATTTCTCGTCCTCGCCACGATCCGCGTCCGAGTGCGTGTCAGTGCGCGCATAATCCGGTGAAAGATCTAAAGCTGGCGGTGCTTCTTTTCTTGTCCTTTGCGACGATCGATCTTTGATAGTAGTCGAGAATGATGAGGGCGTCCGCGTCTCGCTGACCGGCGTTGTTTCATTCCGTGAATCATCATTGGACAAGGACTTTTGAAGTCTCGTTGCCTCTTCAAGTTTTCGGATATGGTCATCTATTGTGTTGTCTTGAATCATTGCACTGGGCGGTCCACTTGGGATCCGATGTTCGGGGAAGATCGTGTTTGTTGTCTCAAGTCGTCGAGGTGAAGATACTGACCTTTGATTTTCTCCCATAGCAAAAGGTGCTTGCATAGGTTTAGCATACATCGGATTGATGGACGCCGTGGAAGAGCTGGACAAAAGCAGACCATTATTGCTACTTGGCATGCGGACGTTGGAATTGACAGAGGCACTACCGTTGGGCTCGTTATACACATCGTGACCTGTGATTGTCGATTGAGAGGCGCTCAGGTCTTGGCCGAGATTATCCAGCGTGAAATCCGAGTTTACCATGGATCGTGAAATGGTTGATGAAGAAGCTGACGATAAGAGATGGTCTTTCAATCTCTTCTTGTATTTATCTCTATCTCTTATTGACCTTTGTAAATCCTTGTTCAAGTCCACCATCATGGCCCTTTGCTTATCGAGTAACCGCCAGAGTTGTGCATTGTTCTGGGCCGCTGCGTACTTGTCCACCAGTAATTTCTTGATCGCAGCTTCAGCTGATCCAGCTCCAGCTATTAATGCCGGTATATCGACAACGTCCGGACTATCTCCTACGAGATGTATATGCAAGGATTGGGAGGGACTCTGAGATAGCGACGTAGTTGAGTCCATCGAGGCTGTACGAGAACCGCCGCCCTCCCTTTTAATCGATGACATCGAAATCGGATTCGTGGTCGCGATCCGAGGTGATGAAGCTTTCTCCATCCGAGGCGAGTCGGTTGCAGATAGGGAAGTCAAGAGTGGTGGTCGAGTTTGTGAATTTTGTCTTATTTCCGCTCCGACATCTTGCAAGCGCGTTTGTAGCCTGAGCGAATCTCCAGGTCTGGCTTTGAGATTTGCCGATTCGTTTGGCTTGATATCAGAATCATTTTTCGACTGGAGATTACGCTCTGCCGAGACAGGTACGCTATCCGAGACAGGTAAGCTATCCGCAGTCGAATATGTTCTTGCGGCTGGAGGGGACGGCATTCGCAGGGGAGCTGGTGAAAGCGGAAGCGGCGGAAGTCCTGCGGAACGAATCAAGTCTCTTTCATACTCTCCTTCAGCTTGATTGATATATGTCGTGTGCAGAGGACTAGGTACTCGTTTCGGCTGACTATTGCGCAAAGCGTTTCCATAAAAGGGTTGTCGATTCGGCTCAGAAGCTTCCATCTGATTGGTGACTCGAATTGTAACATCTCCAGCCGACGATGATCGTGACATCTCCAATGGCAGTTACTGCTATGCAGAAGACCTGTACGCAGTTGTAGTCTTACCGGTTTCGAGCCATCATGTCAAGCCGGCAACATCTTTCATCTGCTCAGTCGAACAGATTGGCTGAGGGGTATGCAATGCAATAACGATTTGAGATCCGAGCAGGTATGGATTGATATTGACTAAATTGATACGTTTGGCTTCTAGGACATGCTCTCAGAGCACTTTCAGTTCAAGTGGCTTTATTACTTGTGTATGTACAATTCTAGTTTATTAAGGGTTTCGTAGATCGCGAACGGCTTTTAGTCGAAAGTCTAAACGCGAAGATGGCTAGAACAACGATATGGAAAGAGTATATATATATATAGAGAGACGATCACACAGTAGAATATACATGTTAGCCATGTAACTGATCTCGCGTGGTGTTTCTGCAGACAGGTGCAGATGTGTTCACAGACAGTAATAATATGGTTCTTGGGCTTCCAACAAATTTATAAGCGTGTTGAAAAATATAACTTCATATTTTTGTACAAAGCCAGCATGACAGCTAATACTGATCCCGACAGAAGTCCAAACGATAATGAACCGGATACAACATTGTGAGCCATGTATTCCTCTGCATTACATATTAGGAAAATACGCTTGCACCAACAATTAATTTCAACAGTGCTAGCTCGAATTTGTACTGTGCAATAAAAAATGGGTGAAAGAAGTGGTTGGCTTATGACAAATTTGGGGTCCTTTCCAACTTTATTACCCCACAACTCTACTAGACCCAATCGGGGTTAGAGTTCTGCCTTCCCCTTTTGAAAGTCTTGCTCTGCCAAAGTCGATGTTTTCACAATGTCGTAATTTGTCCGTATATTCATTCTTTAAATCCTCCCAAGGTTTTTTCTGCACGTATCTTTTCTTTTCTTGACTAAAGGCGAGATTTTCGGGTTGAAGGAATCATCTCATATATTTCCCGCAGATGTTTCGATTCTTGTTATAAAATTTGGCATCGCAGCCAACATTCATACTCATGCCCCGCATATAACCGTCGGAAACAACAAACAAGGCTCTCGTATCTCCGCCTTGCACAACTCCTCCCTACAGCCAAACCAGGCAGACCTTCGTTCATTTGGACATGTCAGTGGGTCCGGAATGCGCTCAGCCTACAGACTTGACGCCTATAGAGTCCACACCTGATCTGTCATTGTCGAATCTATCCAGATCTTCCTCTTCGTTTCGATCGTCGCTCTTTTCCGTGGATAGCAGCGCCGAAGATGTCAGTCATTTTGAAGATATATCATTAGACGGTGTGAACAAGAGGGACTCGTATGAATTATATGCACATTCGAAGGGAACTGAATCGCGTTTGAAAGCTCAGCCATTTCGAATCATGGCGGGAATTAAGAGCAGATCATTTTCTGGTGCAGAACATGTCTCCCACATACAATCAAACCGGCTGTTCCGAGCACGAGATAATCCAGTTGAACAGTGTCCTAGCTCGTCACTCGGTCGGCCAACTCAGAGGTATGTGCGAGATGTCAATACAACCTATGTCCCCAAATTCTCAACGCAGCTGAATAACTCAAGATCGCCTCCGCGAGGGAAACCCATCATTCATGAGTCATTACAGCGATCGACACATTCTATTCCCGGCTCCACGGCTCACAGCTTCTTGAGCGCGCAACATGCCGCAAACAGAGGAAAGATTTGGTCTCTACAGCGGAAGAGCGTAGGGCAGCTCGAAGATGAGTTTGATGATAAAGACGATGATATACCAGATGATGCTATAATATGGAATGTACCTATCTCTCCCTCGGAGCGCCTTGACTTTTCATACCAACTAAACAAACCTGGAAATATACAAACAAGGCCTAATTCAACATTCCGGCATGTTACTAATATCAATACCCAACTAGCACGCAAAGAGGAGGATTCGAGCAGTCCGGAGTCGACTAGTATCAGTCCTACCTCGAGACGGCCCGGTGTCTCTTCGTTATCTCGAAGTGTAACGCTGGGAAGCCTTTCCGATGCGCACTCAGACTCCTCATCCTCTTCACGGCATTGGCACAATACCTGGGCCAACGACCTCAGCCTTGAAGCACGAACACTTTCAGCAGCATTGAGGAATTTTCAATTAAGAAAATCTGTGGACGTCAGGAGATCTTCAGAGGCTACGGGCAATATATCACCAGTTGTCGAACCCCGTCGGCAATCAACGTCAAGTTCGATTTCACTTCCACCTATACAAAGGGGCGAGATCATGATAGATCCACAACCTATATCGAAAGAAAAAGAGGCTGTTCTGGCACGTACGCGTCCTTCTTGGTTGCCGCCAAAGTGCAGAAGGGAGGAGCGAAAACATTTGAAAGAATGGGAGAAGATGATGGCATTGTCTGTAGAAGCCGATAAACGAAGAGCTACGAAAAGATTGTCGGAAATTGATGCTTCTAGGATTTCGAGAGAGTCAATAGATCGCATGTGGACTGAAACTGTGCTGCCAAATTGGGATGACAGAATCAATGATCCGCACACTCGTGAACTGTGGTGGAAAGGATTCGGCGTTAGCTATCGAGGTCGGGTGTGGAAGCAGGCTATCGGTAATGATCTTCGTCTCTCTGCGTCGTCCTATAATGCAGCACTTTCGCGGTCTGTGTCCTCTATATCAGCAAGACTTCTTGCAAGGATTGTGCAAGATGTCGAAGAAACGTTTCCCGAAACCGGGCTGTTCAAGCAAGAGGCCGCACTCCACAAGTCTCTGCTGGATCTAGTAACAGCGTATATTACTTACCGATCAGAGGTTGATTATTCACTTGGAATTGTCCGCATGTCTGCATTGCTACTTATCCATCTATCAGATTCCGTGTCTGATGCATTCATCGCACTAGCTAACCTATTGAACCGACACTTGCCTCAGGCATTTTTGACATCTGATACAGCAAGTATAGCCAAGTGGTGCGCTTCGATCCTTTGTACCTTGGAACGAAAGTCAACTACCTTATATGGACGATTCATGGATCTGCAGTCTGTTTCGGAAATGACAGTCCCTTCTCGAGTAGACTCTGTACTGTCATCCCCAGCACTTGATTTGAAATCACCGGACGAAACTTGTTCTCAATTGCAATCCCATTCGAATCGGAATTCCATCGCTCCTGCTCTGAAACTGGGTCCTGGAGAAGAGGTCTTTGGTGTTTTATTGACAAGTCTGTTCTCGGTTAATCTCACATTGGAAGCCACGTGTCGTCTATGGGATATTTATGTCTTTGAGGGCGATAGATTTCTCGTCAGAGCACTCGTCGGTATTTTGATCACTGCACAGACGTCTCTAAGTGGACTAGACAGAGACGGCCTAAGACATGTTTTGGGCACTAATGGCATCGATTCGGCATTATGGAAAGGATTGTCTAATGATGTGGAGTTGTTGATAAAAAATGTCAGAGAAGCCGGTCGAGGATTCTAGAGTGATGATGGTATGAATTGGGAGAATGTATATTAGTATTCATGACAGAGTCAACTAGCTTATCATCACTATTCTTAAAACGCAAACTCTGCCGACTCTTGTCCAAAATCTTTCATGAATTTGACTGGTGAAATCCTTTGTGATTTGGATTATTTAAATCGTAGTTTTTAATGCGTTGATGTTTGTGTTACGTCATCATTTTCTCCGATTCAGATAATTCCTCGTTAGGTATTCCTTGATAACGACGACGACGATTGAAGGATTTCCAAAGGGGATTTGCTCGGAAGCAAGAGAGGAGGCATCAAATATATGACCTAAAAGATCCGAAGAGCTATCGAGTAGTAATACAAATCAAAGCGTAGTCAATCATTGCAGTAAACATTTGACATGTCAACCATAATTTCAATGGAGAATCAAGAGTCGACAGCAGATGTGAAAAGACCCGATGGGAACAGCAGCGCAAATGTAGTGAATAATCGAAATAAACCTCGCAATCATAGAGGTCGCGGAGGCTCAATGCGAGGAAGAGGTGATAGACGAGGCCGAGGCAGATCGAATGGAAGCGGCCAATTTGCAAGTACAATAGAGCGGACCACATCATTACAACGGCAACCTGCCATCTCGGGTGACAATTCCACCTCGGAAGTCGACGCACAGAAGAAGGAGCAAGAACAAAGCACGCTGGAATTGTCACCAGGAGCCGATGCAGAAATATGCTTCATATGTGCGTCTCCAGTAGTGCACAATTCAATAGCACCGTGTGGTCATAGAACTTGTCACATCTGTGCTCTTCGACTACGAGCGCTTTATAAAAACAAGTCTTGTGCACATTGTCGAGTAAGTTTGACGTTCAGAAATATGCTCAGATCATTTATTGAGTTGATTTATTTGTATAGACAAATGCCGGCACGGTTATTTTCACAGACGACCCTGTCAAGCAATACAAAGACTTTGCTCCATCTGATTTTGCACAACAAGATACTAATCTTGGAATCAATTATGAGAAGCAAGAAATATACGAAGATACTCTTTTGCTTCTCCGATACAACTGTCCCGATTCCAGCTGTGATGTAGCTTGTTACGGCTGGCCAGACCTGCAGAAACATGTCAAATCTGTGCACCATAAAGTCATGTGTGATCTTTGTGTCAGAAACAAAAAAGTCTTTACGCATGAACACGAATTGTTTAGTCCGCACGAACTGAAACGGCATGAAAAAACAGGAGATGATCGTCCAGGAGCAGCAGATCAAAGTGGTTTCAAAGGACATCCGGAATGTGGATTCTGTCATCAACGATTCTATGATGATGATGCATTATATACACACTGTAGGGAACATCATGAGCGATGTCACGTTTGTGATCGACGGACTGGTGGTCGTCAACCACAGTATTATGTCAACTACGAAGCACTTGAATTGCACTTTCAAAAAGATCACTTTCAATGCCCTGATCAAGAATGTCTCGAGAAGAAATTTGTCGTTTTTGATTCGGAGATGGATCTAAAAGCACATCAGCTCGAGGTACATCCGAATGGTCTTACAAGAGATGCAAGAAGAGATGCGAGACGAGTAGACATGTCTAGTTTCGATTATCGAACGTCACAACAACAGGAGCGGTCAGAAAGGGGTCGAGGTGGTCGTGGTCGTGGACGGGGTAGAGATCCGAATGCAGATCCGTTGCCTGTCTCATCGGCTCAGCCACTTCGACGAGATGAAGTTGCATTCCAGCGACAAATGGCTGTCCAATCTGCACAATCGGTCACGACGCGAAACTTTGGTGGTCAACTTACCTCTGCTGCCGCTCAGCAACCTGCTTACGCTGCTAAGCCGCCACCCGGAGCTCAGGACCCACCCTCAATCACATTACAGGTCCCAACCAGTAGCGAAACTAATCCTTCAAACGTTTCGCGTGATCCATCGCCATCTGCAGCACTCTTGCCTCAAGATCAGGTCAAAAGGTTGCGACAAGCTGCAGTCGTTGATCGTGCGTCTCAATTGCTTGAAAACGACGCGAAGAAGGTCGAACAATTTCGCAACCAAATCGCCACTTATGTGCGAAATGGCCTTTCAGCACAGAACTTGCTAGATAATCTCTTTTCCCTTTTCGATGCTTCGCCGCAAGACATTGGTAAATTAATACACGAAACTGCAGATACATTTGATGAGACTAGCAAGCGCGTCAATCTTTTGAAAGCATGGTCTGATTGGCGAGCTATAAATGAAGATTATCCAACATTACCCGGATCATCAATCTTGTCAGGTAACTCGCGACAAACTGCAGGTTCATCTACATGGGCTTCGAATCTCGCCGCATCAAATACTAATTCAAGCATTGGAGCAGTCGCGCGGAGTGGTGCGGCTTCGACACGTATATTGCGGTTGAAATCCTCGACTGCACAAAGTCAACGCATCTCAAAGAATCTAACAGTTGGAAATCAAACAGATGCGTTTCCCAGCTTACCTTTATCTTCTGCACCTTCCAGTAACGTGAACACCATTGCCGTAAGACATGGTTCCGGCGCGAAGAATACCGTATTCTACCCCGCTACGGGATCTACTTGGATCCCACCTACGACCAGCACAAAGGTCGTAACTCTAGCGGCTCCAGTCGTCACAGCTACGACGTCCAGACCTGTGACAGGAGATGTGAATGTATATCGCATGGCCACAAAAGTAGCAGGAACGAATAAAGTGCCGACCTCGTCGAAAGAGTTTCCTTCTCTCCCTCCAGGCAAGTCGTTTCAAACAACCACCGTTTCTCCCGGCTATAAAGGGAATGTAGTTCTTAGACCATCGAATACAGACTCTGGAAATACGAATGGGTCTTCGTGGGGTGGAAAAGTACCTGATGGGCTGGTCGGAAACGGTGACGTTGTTCAGGGTGTAGATCAGAGCACGGGTGGGAAACAGGGTAAAAAGTCAAAAGTGTATTTCAATTGGGGATGATTCAGTCATGTCGATTCTCCAATTCATGTAGCATATGTTATTGTGAATATGACATGATTTATATAAGCACAGTCATATAGATCAATGTATATAAACACAATATGGAACGAGTTGTAATGTAATAACAGTCAATAATCACAACTACTCTACTTCAATACCACTTCCACCTTTACCAACGCCAGCAGCATTCCCTCTTGTACTATTATAAAACCCCTTTTTCTCCCCCTCGATTCCATTCGTGACATTCTTCCTTCCCCACGCGTTTCCTTTACCTTCTCCTCCGTTGTTGGTCGCCGCATTAGTATTGTTGTTGCCTGCACTTTCCGCTTCAAACTCCTTTCTCTGCTCCCGTACGACTTTCAGGACTCTTTCCAGACTCTCTTTCCACAAATCAAGTCGAGACGCCACGTCTCTCCACTGCGCGGTTCCAAAGACTCGGAACGTGGCGCGGTGGATCAAGAAGGTTTTTGTCGATTGGCTTAGTTTTCCCTCGACGAGGCCCGCGCGAATCACGTCGATGACCCATTTCTCAACGTCGGTTTCGGGGATCTTCAACGCGGACGAAATCGCCGAGTATGTCAGTATTCTCTGGGAAGAAGTCGTCGATGACGAAGCGAGAGATGTGAGCGTCAATAAACGCATCTTGTCCTCTAGTTTCTCTTTTTCTTTTGAAAGACGGGAGGTAGAAGAAGAGGTAGAAGAAGAGGAGAAGAAATCGGGATGGTGGTCGTTACTAAAGGTCTGGAAATCTTCCAACGTCTCGGTCGAGAATATCTCCAACAAGTCGAATACAGCGGGTGTTGATTTCCGCAAAGCCTGGATGGAATCCAGACTCGTGAGGTCGGAAAAGTCAAATGTCGAAGCGTCGAGGAGCGCAAATGTGATGGCTTTGATGGATAACGTCTTTGCCTGTTCGGATTCGATGTCGGATGGTTCTTGAAGTGTCGACAACGCTTTGAGTAGATATGTATAAGATGCCGAATCGTCATTTGCGTCGCTGGCAGTTTCGTGGATGGAAAGGTATAATTTCCTTCGATCCTCCTTGTCCATTTCCCACGCCGTCAACCACGAATCCAGCGTCTTTAACTGTGGTCGAAGAATCTCGAAACTCGCCGCAGATGACGACTTTCGTATCGCAGAAATAACATTTAGTAAAATATGATATCTCGCGTCTGAATTGACTCCCATTGTGTTGAAAACCGTCGACAGAATGTTTAATTGAAGCGCTAGACTGTTGTGAGGCGATGACGTGACTGGTTGTAAAACATCGTTGCATATTCTCGACAAGAACATGTCTGGTTTAGGGGCTTGATGTGCGAGATAGATGAGTTGATTGTAAGCAGCTATATATTCTAATTTTTTGTTCATTTCTCGAGTCAGTCTTTACATTCTCATTTCATCCAATCTTGACGGAAAAGAAAAGAAAAGAAAGATAAAACTAACCCCTCTCAGGTGCTGTACTCAATATAGAACTAGCACCAACTAATTTCTTCAACGCATCTTCCTTTTTTCCTTCTTGTAATAATGGTTGGACTTCTCCGTGAATATTCGTTTGTTTTCCATGTGCAGTACCCGTAGTATCGAGATATGTTGCGAGTTCTTCCACCAATTCTTCAAATGTACCCTCGACTATCAACGTATTCGTAGCCGGCGCCATGATTGCGGTGATTTGTAAGACTTGACGCGATATCTGTCCGATGCTTTACGGTCTGAAATTTGAAAATCTACAAGTCGCACGGATGAAAATCTTGGCAAGGAAATTAAACTTTATGAACCTCTTCGGCACGATCCGTTTCTTATTTACATACTTTTATTGTCCTTTGGCTATATAAACACTACCATACTTTTCCATGACCTCCCATACCCGTTCTATGAGACCAAAGGTTTGGACATAATCAAACCCATACCTTTTCTCATCTCCCTCTTTCTATAAAATGAACTAACTATAATACTTTTATTGCTCCTTCTTTTCATTCTCTTTCAAAATATCATCTCTACTGACTTTTCCCATGACAAAAACCCTCTCTATTGCTTTCAAAATCTCATCAATAAAAATAATCGGAACACTCCATGCAATAACTATACTCCACTCTCTCATATCAAGCGGTACAATACTAAAAATAGTCTGTAATATAGGTGTATAAAGTAGAATAAAATGTAATGCCATGGACAATGAAATAGCATAGACTAGAATCATATTCTTCCATAAAGGTAATGTAAGAAGTGATTCGGAAGAACTAAGCGCGTTCATAGCGTTGAGCATTTCAATAACGACAAGAATTGACAATGAAATGGTTGATGCTGTCTTTGCTTGAACGGAAGAAAAGACGGAACATGATATGTCCAAAAAGTGTGGGTTTGTTAACGAACAGGAATGGAAGTGAGTCTAGAGTATATATCGTCAGTCCCATATTTCTGATTGTTGAAAAAGAAAACTTACAAGTTGGTAGAATGTGATTCTTGGTCCATTCTCGTAAAACATAAAGTAATAAGCATATCCCCCGACAGTCGCTATTCCGACATAACATCCAATAACCATATAACGGAAGAACAACCATCCACTGACCAAAGCTTCATTCCTTCTACGGGGAGGTCTACGCATAACATCATGATCAGAAGGATTGAAACTAAGTGCAGTGGCAGGTAAGCCATCAGTTACGAGGTTTACCCATAACAATTGAACAGGTATAAGTGCTTCCGGCATTCCCATTGCAGCAGTCAAGAAGATTGAAACAACTTCACCAATATTTGAAGAGATCAAATATCGGATAAACTGTTGCGTATTGTTATAGATACTACGGCCTTCCTCTACAGCTCCTTCGATTGTAGCAAAATTGTTATCAATCAAGACCATATCAGCTGCGAGTTTAGCCACATCAGTTCCACTTCCCATAGCTACACCAATATCTGCTTTCTTCAACGCAGGGGCATCGTTTACACCATCTCCAGTCATGGCTACTACTTCTCCCGTTGATTGTAATAGATCTACAAGTTTAGATTTATGTGTCGGTTCCGTTCTAGAAAACAATGATGCAGTTTTTGCAGCTTCTATTTGTTCACTTTCAGACATGGCATCGAATTCTCGACCAGTAAAACTCTTCCCGGTGACGTCTTCGTTCTCACCAAAGACGCCAATCTGTCTACAGATGGTTTCTGCGGTAATCTTGTTGTCTCCAGTAATGACAACAACTCGAATACCTGCATCACGACATTTACGTATACTTTGTGCCACTTCAGGTCTTGGAGGATCCATCATCGCGACAAGACCTACCAATGTCATGTTTTGTTCCAGTCGAGCATAGTCTGTACTAGTCTTTGCTGTCTTCCACGCAGTTGTAGAGACTTCATCTACATAAGCCAATGCAATCACACGAAGTCCTTTACTACCATAATCTCGTATCTCTTGATGATATAGTTCATGGAATTTACTTGACAATTCAACTCTCTGTGCATTCTTACCAATCAAACAATGGGTACAGCGTTCTAATATAGACTCTGGTGCACCTTTGATTAATAATTTATGTTTTGTCCCGGCATTTACAAGAACAGACATACTTTTACGGTCCCGTGAAAACTCAAAAGTTGCCACACGCGGAGCACGGCTTTGGTAGTATTTCGTAGCATAATCCACTCTTCCATCAGGAGATATTCCAGGTCTAGTATGATGCATCTCGGCATCGCATGTTCCCAATTTCTCGACCAGGGTCCGTAGAGCACCTTCAGTCGGTTCGCCAAGGTTGTGATATGTCTTTGTCTTGTGATCATATGACAAATGCGCATCATTACACAAAGCTGCAATTTCAGCAAGTTTAGCTACAATTGTTGAGTTTTCTGCTGCCTGATGGAGTATTCTCCCATTCTCCGAGACTTCTCCTTCAGGTTCATAGTTTGTTCCACTGATTTTGATCTCGTCCAATTGACCGTTTTCATCAATATACATGACGCGATTGACACACATTTGATTAGTAGTCAATGTTCCAGTCTTGTCGGAACAAATGACACTACAACTTCCTAACGTTTCTACAGATGGAAGACTTCTAACGACTGCATTTCTTGCAGCCATTTTTCTAGTTCCGAGTGCAAGACAAGTAGTGATCACCACAGCCAGACCTTCAGGAATAGCAGCCACACCTAGCGAGACTGCAATTTTTAGATAGTAAATAGCACCTTTTGCAAAACTTCCATGATGAGGATCGTTAAAATGCTGAACATTCATCACCCATACCAGTACGCAAATGACAGTAATGACCTTTGCAAGCATATCTCCAAAATCATTCAATTTCTCCTTTAAAGGTGTAGGCTGTGAAATCTGAGAAGTAATGCTATCGTGAATATCTCCAATCGCAGTATTTGAACCAGTCAAGACAACGATAGCTGTAGCGTGACCTACAACGACAGTCGTTCCTGAGAACAACATGTTGACTTGATCCTGTTTAACGGCTTTTGTATCTTTGACGACTTGTGTTTCTTTACTAACACTATCCGATTCTCCAGTCAAAATACTCTGATCGACGCGGAAACTATTACTTGTAATGTGTAAGATGCGACAATCTGCTGGAATACGATCCCCGACGGCAATAGTCACTATATCTCCCGGGACGAGTTCTTCCGCTTTGATACGGATATGTTTTCCATCTCTCGTCACTTTTGCCTCGTTGGCAGAGTATTCTTGTAACGCAGCTATAGCTTTTTCAGCCGACGATTCTTGGGATACACCAACGATTGAATTGAGGATCAGAATCGTAAGTATCTACTCGGGGAATCAGCATATGGTCTAAATCCAATCAACAAATGACAGATGAATTATACTGACAACTACAGGATCGACAAATGATGTCCAATCTCGATCATGCTCGAATAATGCTAGTATGAATGACACAGCAGCTGATCCCAGAAGAATCAAGACAAGTTGATCTTTGAATTGCGCAAGTACTAAATGCCACAATGGCGTAGGAGGTTCTTCTGCAATTGCTTTTTACGAAAAAAATGGTTAGCTCGACATTGATTTTGCATATATGATTTGCAGAGGCTGTTAGATACCATTTCTGCCATGTTTAGTTCTGGACGATTGTACAGCTTGTTCAGTCAACCCATGACTTTCATTGACCTTGAAATGTGCAAGGACATCTTTTGGTGAATGAGTGTATGCTTCGTCCATAATGTTTACGATAGACTTTTGTGGATATTGCAAGTATATACGAAAAACAATACAGTAAAAGGAACTTCTTATAATCTCAAATAGACAATGTGCTGATTATATGTAAATATGTAAAGAATGATGAAATAGAATGCGCCTAGACAAACAAAGACATGCTGGACCAGCCTTGGGGAACTGGCTTTTTGTTCGAGCTTTGATGACGATCCTAAAAATAGAAGTAAAAATAAATTACAGAATTACAACCCAACATGGTAGGATAGTTCACATTGAGTGACAACATTTGTAGCATTTCAATCGCTGATATAATCAGTCAGATTAAGAAGATACACGACTATATTACAACAGAATATGGTACTTGATACGGCAATCCTGCATATCATCATTTCCAGGAATATTACAAAAACATGCCATATATCTAAAGACATGCATTAATTCAGGAAACCTTTGCACACGTCTGAACCACAAAGACAGGGTATTCGATCATTGCTCTCAATCTCACGCTCAAATTTATAATCATAGGTCAATTCATCGCCTAGTACGAGGTTAGAAATATAAACGACAACGAGCGGAAAAAAGAGATGCAAATACCTTGGGTAATGTCTTTTAGTGCATAAATGACGATACGACGAGTTCCTTCAACCTTGATAATCTTTGCAGTACAATTAGGAGCACAAGAATGATTGATAAATCTAGCAATTCCGCCTTTCTTTGTAGCATCAATGATTTCATCTTCTGCCATGCGGAAAAGATAAGAACTTCCAATGCCTTGTTTTGTATACCGTATTTCACGCATGTCTGCAACCTTTTGCCGTATCTTTTCTCCGACATACTCGATGATGAGATCTCCGGCTTGGATGTTCTCTTCCGAATACAAACCCCAGCCGTGAATAGCTGATCTATCGAATCGTACGGGCTTTTTCCGTTTTTTAAGCTGATTGAACCGAAATGCATCGGTTTCAGTACCGCTAGTTGATACTCCTTGCTTTTGTAGATTAATGTCATTGACCAACCGTCGGTTGTTTGCTCTATTTGACCTGGAATTGGCGATTGATGATTGTTTAGCAGCAGCCTGGGCTTTTGCCTGTTCTACTGCGCCCGCTGGATCCCTTCGTGCCTTGGCTTCTCGCTCTTCCCGAGCCTTTTGCACTTTGATACGATGTGGTAGATACAATGACTTTTCAGACTCAAAGATCTTTTTAACACCCTCTGTTCGAGCACTTCCTGTCGGATTTGCTACATAGTAACCTGCTATTTGTAACTCACTATTTGCCGGACCTACAATACCACCGTTATTAAGGGCTTTGATCTCTTTTTGACGCCAAGCCCATAATTTGCTATCTGCTATTGGTGCTTCGGTGACGTCTGCCAGTGCATCTGTCAGTAATCGTAGATCTTCAACGTCCTTGACCAAGTGCTGCCACCCATCCGTGTCTAATACAAGATTCTCTTCGTCTTCGACAGTCCGTCGGGGTTCGTCAGTCGAAACTCCCCATTCCACACGTGATCCGAGTTCAGGGTCAATATAATCCTCTTCAATACAATCGTCGCTGTCCACAAGATCTTCTGCGACAGAATCATCAACAGACACATCTTTAGTATCTGCTTCCAATTTTGCCAATTGCTGTGCCTGTCGCTCAAGCAGCATTTCTTTCTTAGTCCTCCGTCTCCGCCGGACTTTTTGTTTCTTGAGCAGTGATCCATGTTTGAGGTCAATAGCCATCGGGTCTACGCCGTGAAGAAGTAGTTCGGCTGTCCCGACACTTTCTGTAGGAGTTGACGCTTCCGCTGACGGCGCGCCTTCTGTCTTGACCTTGAACAATTCATCATCATGTCTGGCCCGTTTTCGTCGATACAATTCCTCTCGTGCGCTACATTGAAGAGCAGAAGTCCATGGCAAAGTGTTGATTACAAGTTCGAGTTCTCTAGTAGCCAGATCCTCTGGATCCTTATACAAGAGATCACCAAGCAGGTTCTTATGCACAGGTTCGAACGACTCGACGATGATCGGGTCTTCCGCATCATCCATAGCCTGATCAGCACGACCAGTACCCTTTTCAAGCTTCCTCTTTCTCGGTTTCGGCACTTGTGATAGGGATTCCGCGTCAATAGGTGAGGATGTTCGACTTGTACTGCTCAATGGGCGACTTTCAATGTCCTCGGTGTCCCGCGTCTGACTACTTCGTCTCTCATCATCAGACTCCTCCTCATCATCCTCATGATCGCTGTCCATGGCAATCAATCGATCACTCAGAGGTCTTGGTCTGACAGCCTTTGCAGCAAGTCTTCTTTCTCGCCTTTCTACACCATATATGTCTGCTTCTCGTAATGCACGTCGACTATGGTGAGTATCATGTGGTCGTAAGGGTTTACTAGTATTTGGGAACCTTCGATTGCGCTGCGAATTTGCAGTTGATGCCATCGACGCCTTGGACAGCAGCAATGAAGGCGATTTAAGCTCAATCTCACTTTCATCCGGCAGATTCAACTTCCTCCTTTTGGCCGCATGCATTGTCGGATCGAGATAGTCGTGTAACAAAGGTTGTGCTATTCTTGATTTTATGTCCTCGAGTATTTTATTACATAATTCTTGTCGCAGCTGGTCCAAGGCACCCTCTACCGGATCCAAAACCTCTGCTCTATGTTTCTTTTCGATCTCGAGATCATCATCTTCCTCTTTTTGTAATCTATCAATCTCTCGTTGATGTCTAGTTTCCGAAATCACACGCTCGGGAGTTGGAGATCGCTCATAGTCTGGATTTCCATATTGTTGGCAAATCATATCCATTGTGTATGTGAATAAAAGTTGACCCTTGCATGATCTGTAACAACGCACAGTTTCTTCCTCGCCATGTTTGGAGTCCTCAAACAGAATGTAATAGCCAGTCTGATCGCATTTGATGTCGGTCCAAGGATATGATTTCAACCGTTTCTGTAAATGAGGAATAATTGTACCCATTATTGGTACAGAGGTTTCGGGAATGAGAATATAAGGTTTTCGTTTGATGTATGATAGGACTAATGGCTGGATAATGGGAGTTGCGGGTGATAGAATTGGAGTGGTTGGTAATTGAGGAGTTTCGATAGGACGTGCCGACCTTACTGACGGTCCTTTTGGGGCATTTACAGGCGGCGCTGATGGTATAGAGGTATCTAGTAAGCCTGCAGACGTGACACTATGTTTATCTTTTGGTATACTTGTCACCACCTTGAGTTGACGCTTTTCGGCCATTATTTTGTCTCTTGATCTCTTCAAGGCATGATCTACATATTTTTTGCACTTACGGCCCTCTCGATCCCTCTCAACCCTGATTGTCTTTGTCCCCAACCGCTGTCCATTAGCCTCTTTTTCTGCGGTTTTGGCCGCACTAGCTGCAGAAGTAGTGACACCTTTGATTGCCCGACTGTCACGATATCTAATTATACATATCCCGAGATAGCTAGCCGTATCTGGATCAGTCTGGATCTGTACGGTCGCAACTTCGCCGTACGATGAGAAAAACACTTTGAGTTGCGACTCGGGCGTAAAAGGGTCAAAACCAATTACAACGACCTGTTTTGAAGGACCAGGACCGATTGAAGTCTTGGAGTCAAAAACATAAGGTTTTACGACATAAGGAGCCAATTTCAGTCGACCCTTTCCTTTTGCATCTTTGGCGGTGCAATTCCCTGACGTATAGCCAATTATAGCGAGTCTTGGATCAGGAGTTGCATTTTCCATTGCAGCCTAGAATAAATATCTGGTATCAGCCAAAGGGTACAAAACGGTATTTAACTAATCTTATCGGAATGATATAGCAAGCTCGGATATAAAATACAACTGATTCCACATACCTGATGTCCAAAATGTTTAATCTTGGGTTTTGCTTTCCGCTTCTCTTCCTTTCCAAGCTTGCTGTCCAATTCCGGATCCCATACCGTTCTGTACCCTCTGCTTTCCCCGGCTGGTGGAAATATTGATATTCGATCAAAATTAATAGATGGAGGCGGTGTGATTGCAGCGTCTTCGTCAAAGACTGAGGGTAATTCTGGTTGCGATTCTGTTTTATGCTCCGTAACTGCAGTTTTGAAGTGAATTTGCATGCTTGCACGTGGACTGCCAATTTTTGGAGGTGAGGATTCCGACATTGTCATAGGTGTAGCCGGCCAATTTTGCGGATAGCCATTGACCTTTAACTCGCTGTTTTTAAGACTCGCAAGCGAAGATGTATTACTGCTGATTGAGCTTGATGAACCGGCGTCATTTGTGGCATATTTGCCGTCGCCCGGTCTGTTACCCCCATTGGTGGAGGCATTGCTCGAAGATTTTAGATTCTTAGTGATCTGCGATGGAGCCATTGCTGGCAATATATTTAAAACCACAAGCGTGACCGGTTATGCATGTGCGCCTTGATACCGACTCGAAATTGATAAACTCGACGTCAGATGATCTTCGAGAAACCAAAAGCTATTGAATTTTCGAGCACACTCAGCTGGAATGTGAGCTCTCATGACGTGTAGGCAGTATACTGCATGAGCTGAGACTGAATGGTAAAGTATTTAATGTGTAGTAAATAAAACTTTGACTAAACTGCCTCTCCCTGTACAATCTCTGTGCGGTCGAGCAGGTTACAGCTCCGTCGAGTAGCGCTATAATGACTTTCTAGATTCCCAGGATAAAACAGTTAGCTTTGATGCCGTATGAGGTTTGATGATGAACAAATTATTAAAAAGGTGTCTCATTCCAAGCACAAGTCTCCCTTGCAGTCTAAAGTCTTGGCACTTTTGAAATAGATTGATCGCGTAAAGATGGAGACGCGTCACGCTTTGATGATACGATTGTATGCATAATGGCAGACGAGAAATCATTTCACCATACAGTGGACATTGTTGGGTCTCAGACTGCGCAAGAGTAAAACTATCTTTTCCACTTACAGTTACAACAAATTGATTTGCTGACTAGCTATATCGCGCGTCAATTGGAACTCGAGAGTGAAGCCAAGGAGGCTCTGCCATATGTAAGGATCTCTATACCTTTCCATATTCTCTTGCTGATCTGAGGTCAGCAATTCGATACGTGCACGAAAGCGCTCGGTCCGCTACGACAATCAGTCTTTGCTTGCCTCACATGTCATCCATCCGAGGGCCCAAAACCCTCCCCCTTCATACCCGCCGGCATTTGCTATGCTTGTAGCGTGTCATGTCATGGTGAACACAACCTTGTAGAGCTTTTTACGAAGCGCGACTTTGAATGCGATTGTGGAACAACTAGATTCGAAAGCTCGATACCTTGTACGTTACGCAGCAATGCTACAACGGCAGTCAGGGGTGTGTCGGGAGAGCCGGCAAGAGCTGATAATCAATATAATCAGAACTTCGAAGGTCGATTTTGCGCTTGTGGTGAATTATATGATCCTGAGAATGAAAAAGGGACAATGTTTCAATGTTTGGGGTTGGGCAATATTTCTGAAGGCGGATGCGGTGAAGATTGGTGGCATCCGGAGTGTTTGATGGGGCTTCCCCGGTCAAAGACAACTACCGGTGAGAAACAGACGATGCCGTCCGAAGGTGTCGAGGAGACTACAGAAATATGGAATGCTCCGGCTGGGTTTCCATCAGAGGATGATTTTGACCATTTGATTTGTTACAAATGTCTTGAAGGAAAAGATTGGCTGAAAAGATACGCAGGCAGTGACGGCTTTCTGCCTGCTTTACTAGTCTCTAAACATCAAGATTCAATCGATTCTCATGTCTTAGAGTCAAGTATAAACAGTAATGGGAAGCGGAAATCTGAGACCGGTGATACGAGTGATAATTTGGTAGCTAAACGTGCAAAGGTCGACTTCACACAAGACTTGACTACATCCCAGCAAGTTACTACAGACGACCCGAAGCAAGAGTCTCAAAATAAGCCATCATCTGCGAGACATGAACAACTATCACCCAATCTCACATGTGAGCCATTTTCGCTTCTCCTAAAAGAAGATTTTCGAGACCATCTGTGTAGATGTAAAGATTGCTTTCCACGGCTTTCAAGATATCCCCCTTTATTAGAGGCAGAGGAGGTTTATGAACCTCCAAGATCAGAAGATGATAATCAACCAGGAGATACAGGCAGTATAGGTTCAAAAAGTCTACTGGATATGGGCGAAGCAGCCCTCGGTACGATGGATAGGACCAGAGCGATAGAAGGGGTAATGGCATACAACCATCTCAAGGAAAAGGTCAAAGCATTTCTAGCGCCATTTGCTGAAAGTGGAACACCTGTAGGAGCAGAGGATGTAAAGGCCTATTTCGCAAAACTAAGAGGAGATGATGAAGCAATTAAAATGGGTGTCAGTCATCAGGGAGATGATTCTGTATCAGACGATCACAGAAAAGACCAAGAAGGATACTGATTATTTTACGACATGTATGACCATGATGAACTTGTTTTGTTTTAATTGAGATTTAAGTTCTTCGTCAAGCGTAGTTCTTTTTATTCTTGCAAGCCATTTCTACAGCTGCAAACCCCCAATCTTCGCCGTGATTATGACCCTTTCCAGCTTTATCAATACCAGCTCTTTCCAATCCTTGCTCTTCAGTCAATAGCGTCAAAACGCCAAAGATAACTGGCACTTTAGAAGTGAGTTGGGTCTTCATCAAAGCATGGCTAACGGCATCTGCAATATATTCAAAGTGCATTGTCGAGCCTTTGATCAAAACTCCGATACCAATCACTGCATCAAAACACCGTTCGAGACAGAATTTGTCGACGAGGAATGGTACTTCAAATGCGCCCGGGACGCTCTCAACTGTGATATCAGCCTTGTCGACACCCGAGGCCGTAAGAGAGGTTAGACACCCTGATAATAAAGCGTCGATGATTGTGGTGTTCCATCGAGCATGAACAATACCGATTCGCAGGCCTTTGCCTGTGACAGGAATTAGTAATCATATGACTCGATATTCAAACGTTTATTGATCCATTTTGTTTCTGTGTTTCAAGGATCAAACGATTTCGATATGGAAATGGCAAGTAGATTAACATGGAGTTACACGCCATGTAGATCAAAGCATCTAGATTTCCAACGACCCACTCTTGACAAGAATGCTGTGCAATCAACTCACCCACGTATGCTCCAACCTCACCAGGACCTTTGATATTCATTTGCGATAACTTGGTTCGGTCCTATGTTTTGATTTGTCGAGTCGTTTGTCAAATTCGGAACTTCGGATCAATGTTACCGACATCACTAAACATATAAACTTTATAATTTATGAGGTGTTAAGCCGGGTCAGACATGAGAGTCTTTCTTTTCCCATCTCGACAAAGGATGGGGTATTGACCTTCAAATGTGTTGCGGACTAAAAGCACTAGCGCTTATGGTGCCACGGAGGTATTTCGGAATTCATTGCCGTGGCGAGTTTACAAATTACTGTGCCAAGGCCTGTTCTCGGAGGAGATAAGACGCTCCGACTGGCGACAGGGATTAGCATGAAAAAATCAACGATTTACGTTGGTCTTCGTTGTAAACGTCTCCTTATCGTCATGCAGGATTCGGATCTCCTACCGCCATATCTCATCAATAGGATGTAATGTACAAATCGAGTAACTAACTCAAATTCCTACGTGATGCTTTTGTGAGGTGATCACGCCAGTGATTATACCGGAGAAATGGTTGTTTCGAGAACATCAAGAAAATTTATTGTAATCTTTTTATTATTTTTTAACATGTTGATGATAAGGTAGACAGATAGTATGGTTGTTCTCTGCAACAATGTGTGCAATTACCAGTTGGGTCAAACCCATTTGTGTTGATTTTTCTCATAGCACGACATGTGACGATTGTTTTCTCTCGTCAAGAATCGGTAAATGCACAATAAAGTTTATGTACAACTTGCATAAGCGAATATGATTTGATGTTTCGATGTTTCGATGTTTTGATCACTTCGTCTGATCGATAAAAGCCCCGTGGAGTTTCTTGCAGTAGTCATATGGTAGATCTCTTCTCTTGCTCCTTTAAACGAGACCAAGACTAATTTATTAACGGTCATAACCTGCTAAATGCCACGATGCGTTCGTATCAAGGTTCCCAAATATGTATCTGATCTGGTAGACTTTTATATGCCGAAACGCATACTGTACAATTATTATACTGTACAGTACTGTATTTGATTTTACAGTATTCCAAGGTAACATTCCAGAAAACCTTGTAGCAAAAACGCTTTGTTCTTTAGAGTTCTATAGGTGCAGGGCCCCTGACTCATCACCCAATGTTAATTTTGGTTGGAAAAAATTGGTGGTTGGATGAGAATTTCGCATTCAACAACAATAAGCTAACGAACGATCAACCGATGAACTGCGCATGGCAGCACGCGCCAGTTGGTAATGACAAATCAAGTGCGCACTTACCACAATTAGCCATGGTAATGGTCGGCATCTCCTATCTGGTTGTTGCAATACCTTAACAGATTATCGATTGTGACAGGCATGTACATGTAGGTGAAATCCAATAGTCAAGAACCTAATCTTCAAAGATCGGTTACCAATTCGACCCTTTTATTTATTACCCCTACTGTCAAAAAACTATGCGAATGCAGATCTGTTCTAGAACCGACGAGGGGTTCACAATTGTAATTTATTTTTATTTTTTTCTTCGGCAAAAGAAGATGTTGAAACTCAATCCCACCCAGAACTATTACACGACTAACTAGTCACGGTATTATTATTGAACATGACATGACATACGGGTCGTTCCACAAATTGTGGTCGTGATGGAAATACAAGCTAGTAGGTCGATCCCTATCGCTCACGCCGAGGGAGATTAACATACCATTTTTTCATCTCATTTGCACCGTGCTTTCTCACATTTTGTCGGTTTCCAATTTGTCGACTGTAGCATGCTTTCCAAGATATCCTTCAACTCAAATGATAACGTCGAGTGACCCGACGTTATCTATTTTTTTTTGGTAGGGCTCTAATGACTGACCAATAGCGCGTGAGAAAATCTGTTGTGTTCATGTATGAAAGTTTGAAGAGTAGTTATACGATACAGGACAAAATCGCTGTTTTTTAGATGTCGGTTCCACCTAAGCATCCTAGCAAAAGCCTAGCTGGTGTCGATCTGCTGGAGATTCACACTGTCCAGGATCTTCCATCATTTGCCATTTGTGTTAGGGCTGCACACACATAATCGTTTTCGTCAATCGTGTCGAAGTTGGTCATTTCCTGTTGTAAATAGCGGTCAACATCTGGGTCATGAACTTGCCTGGCAACGAGTCGATATGTATATATCCACTCGTCTCTGTGTAAGAGGACCTATAATCTTGGTCAATTGATTCCTCGTTTGCGGCGACTTTCATGTCCTGCAGACGAGTGCCTGTGAAGAAGCATTCGCCGTCGACCCTCTACGACTGGCACAACTTTGGTCACAGTATGCAGATCCAAATCCTGGAGGTTCAGGAGCTACCACACGATTATTCGTACCGTCAAAGGCCGCCATTGAAAGACCACCATCTCGTCAGAATGATTTTGAATTTCTCAATTTCTCTCATCCTTCAGAAGCAAAAGCATCTGGTGCACGCAAGACTGTTCGGTCTCATGTAACTCGTCAACAACACCAGAGGGGAAATCACGAGAGGGAAAACCAAGCAGTTGCCGCAAGACGATCTAGTACTTTGCCGATCAAATCTGAAAGTTGTACTCCAAATGATTTACAATCACTTCGTTCAATTCTCACTTTTATCCCTGATACTTTGAACTATGTTCAGGAACCGTTATCGGCTCGGACAACTCGTTCTGATTCGGCGATGCTAGACAATCGAGATTTTCTTATCCCTTTACATCATAGTTTGATAGGACCGCAAGCCCAGATGCTTATATGTGCTCTTTGTCCCATCAATTGGCAAGACTGTGCATTCGAGATTGTCGATCATTGTAAGTGTGACTCTATTTACGGACAAACTTATGTGCAAAGTCTAATGCCGTTTAGATATCATGACTTTTACAAAAGAGAATATTGATGTAGAAGGAGAACTTGGCTTGGGGTCTCTCCGTCGATACTGGGTGCCACTTGTACTTTCTGATGCAGTCACACTTTATGCAGTACTTTTATTGTCATCGAGTCATTTAAGAATGCAAAAAGATATGGAAAGCTGTACCTCTGAAATGATTGATCTACGCGGTCTGGCTTTGAGAACTGTCAATGAACAAGTACAATCCAAGACCAAGAGAAATGAAGATGCTGTCTTTGCTGCGATACTCACTCTAGCTGTATATGAGGTTCTTTTTGGAGATCTTGCAGCATATTCTACACATATGACTGGACTTCAGAATTTGGCACAACTTCGAGGAGGATTAGACAATCTTGGATTGAGTGGTTTGATGTGTAGGATGTTGTTATATGTCGACAGTAATGGAAGTGCAATTTCTGGTCAGGCATTGCATTTTCCAAAATATTTGTATCCTATACAATATCTTCATCCCGAACCTAATCCTTCTTTATTTGGCCCTCGTTGTGTCATCTTTCCGCCAATATAATGTGGTAACTTTTCGTTTGTTTTCTTTGAGCGATTGAATTAGCGAGCATTTTTCTACTGGGTCATCAGCATGAACATATATCACGGGCATTCCTATACATTTTATCGCACATATCATCTGTTGAACAGCAAGCACATATTAGAAGCATACACATATTAAAAGCATACACATGTTTAAAGCATACAAATAGCTAAAGCATATACATATATTATTGTAACATTAGGAACATATCATAGCGAGTCATGAGTATATAAAAAGTTGATGTATTTGATCAACCATTGATCAATGATAACAAGGTTAATTAAGCAAAGTGAATTCTCCAAGTGTCACGGTGTCAAGGTGTTTAATTAAATGCTATGAATTTTACTACGTCATAATTATTGACCATTATTTTTACCCAACGATCCATTAGACTATTCATAGCGATACAATGACGCTTGTGAATACACAAGTATTCTTGCCTTTCCACCTCTAATCTTTTGTCCAGAAGAGTAAAAATCACAATGTGGATCCTTCCACTACTAGGCTATCTCGGCCTAGGTCTCGGCCTCGCCTTTTTCACTCTAGCCATCGCATCCGGATTATACTACCTCTCCGAACTCGTCGAAGAGCATTCCGTATTCAGCAAGAAACTACTCACACGCTTGATCTATGCCATCATCACGATCCAGACCCTTCTTCTACTCGTCGACAAGTTCCCCTTTTGGTTGTCGTCGTTCAGTATCTTCAGCCACGTCGTATACATGTTGAATCTTCGACGGTTTCCCATTGTTAAATTGACAGATCCCGTGTTTTTAACCAGTTGTGGTACGTCCGCCCCCTTCTCCCCGCTGCAAGACGGCTATAGTTGTAAAATGTTGATATAAAGTCCTCTAGCGCTGGTGTTGGTCAATCATTACTTCTGGTTCAGACATTTTTCCAAAGATCCAAGACCGTCGTCGAATCGCTATCCGTATGGGAATTACTACAATGATATCCATGACGGATTACCGACTTTTACGGAAATAGCGGCGTTTTTCGGCGTGCAGGTCTGGTTGGTGCCGTTTTCGTTGTTTATTTCGCTTTCGGCGGGAGAGTATGTCCTGCCTAGTATTGGAAGTGAATACGCGACTGGGCCGGGGAGTAGTTTTGTCAGTCCAGGTAAGACACGGGATGGAATTTCAGGTCAATTGAATGAAAAGAAAGGAAGGAGAAAGATTGCATCGGGAATGGCAAAGGCTGCTGTAAATAATGTCAGAGAATGGATTGCTGAAACGGGAGAGTTGTTGGGATTCTGGAAGGGTGACAGGATAAGAGCGAGACTAGCTTGATTCTTCGTATATACAACATATTGTTCAGAGTTGGACAGCAAACGTAAATGTAACACAAGGACATTATTTATATTATCTTATTACAGATCATGGCTATCATCCTAATCAACACAAGACTATGATCATAACTTTATTGTACTTCCATACTATCCAATATCGCTCTTGTAAACTGCTGAGTTGTAGAATATCCTCCCATATCCCTTGTTCTAGTCTTGCCTTCTGCAATTACATCATACACAGCTTTGGATATACGGTTAGCATGGTTGTCCAAACCCATATGACGTAAAAGCATGCTTGCACTCAAAATCAACGCTGTCGGATTCGCTTGGTCTTTACCCTTAATATCTAATCCCACATGACGACAACCTGGTTCGAATACAGCTACTTCTCTACCCATGTTACATCCTGGAACTATACCTGGTCCACCGACAAGTCCAGCTCCGATATTTGATAATATTCCACCATACAAATTTGGCATAACCATTACATCAAATTGTTGTGGTCGACTAACGCATTGCATACTGGCGTTATCGACAATCATGTCATTTGTCTCGATTGTAGGATATTCTTCACCAACTCTCTTGACCGTATTTCTGAACAAACCGTCCGCCAGTTTCATAATATTTGCCTTGTGAATGCATGTTACTTTCTTTCGGTTGTTTGCCAATGCAAATGCAAACGCAAACTTTGCGATTCTTTCAGATTTGACTCGTGTGATGATTTTTAACGATTCTACCACTCCAGCCACAGAAGAATGTTCAAGACCAGAATATTCACCTTCTGTATTCTCTCGGATAATACACAAATCAACGTCTTTATGACGAGTTTCGTAACCAGGAATATTTTTGATCAAAACAATCGATGCATAAATGTCAAGTTCTTGTCGCAAGGCTACGTTGAAAGACTGATGCCCTGATCGTTCAACAGGAGTGTGTAATATCCCTTTTAATCCAAGTTTATTTCGTTTGAGTGATGCTATCGATTCTCGGAATAATTCGCCAGAATGTTTGTCACCAGTCTCTATACCTGTTACATCGACTTGTTCCCATTCTACAGGAACGTTTTCTGCCTTGAATATCTGCTTGACTGACTCGGAAACTTCTGCTCCAATACCGTCGCCAGGAATTAATGTTACAGTGTATTTTCCTCCAAATTTGGTGGGCTTGAAGACATCGTTATTGATCGTCGTCGCCATGTCTGACCTTTTGTCAGAAAGAAACATGAAAGCATGCTATCTAACTTACGACGTGTGTATTGTAATTCATTCGCATTGCAGCGATTCAACGCCTAGAATATATATTAATTATATTTGTCAGCCCTCGTAAGAGATAAGACAAACCTTTACGGCTCTGAGGGAGTTTCGAGAGAGCATTTCAGCTTCAAGATGATCTTAGGTAGTGGAAAAATGAATAAGAGGAAACAAGGAGCTTATTCAAGGCTCATCAAACTACATACAACACTTGACTATTTTTAGCCGAGCCCTACGTTACGGACAGCACTTGGCGAGCTTGAAGCTTGGCGTCACGTGCATCGATTAGCTGACATTCCATCAGCATGTCACCTGCAACAATTCCTCCATCTATCAGCATTAGCACATGTCGCATTATTGCAATGATCCGTCTTCTGCTATGTATGGTACATACGTCTGTAGAAAGTTTCCATACGAAAACGTACATCTTTGATATCAATTTGACATGATTGATAATTGACAATAAACATTACAAGAAACTCAATTCCATTCAAGCTTCCTAAATAGGCAAGTTCTGCTTATTGTCGACCTTCTTCGGCCAGATATGTCTATGCAATATTCTTTTAAGCAATTATACCATTTCTGAGGCTTTCGCACTACGACTGTCTATCCAGTGCTTCTAATGTGCTCGTTGAGTACACAAACCGCATAAAATGACTTCTAATGATATTGTCCCTTCTGTAATTATGACTTCATCTACATCTAATTAACTTGTAACATCGAGCGGGCTACATCTAGAGCCTCGCAATTTTTTTATACTCGACGAACAAGTCTTCTCACTTCCTTTGTTACGAGAAATGCTATTGTCAACCACATTCGGCAGAATCTTCACCACGTAAATTCGTAAGTCTTTACACTTGCATATCTACTACAAAGATATTATACTCTGTCAATAAGAACTGTGTTGGATTTTAACGTGCATGAGTATCTGCATGCGTTCAAAGAATTACTATTGACGGCTGTCATTAGCATCGTAAGTTTATGTATATATATCCCCTCAATCTTCGTCTATTCTCCTCTCTCCATCATTCAAACCCAACACTTTCAATCGAACTTTACAGGCCTTCAGAGAAATACAACACTAGACTTACAACATTATAACATCTTCATCAATCATGAAGTTTACCACACTCATGGCCACGGCCATTTTGGCCTACAATACCATGGCTGCAGCTGTACCTGTTGCTACAACCACCACTGCAACTACTGTAGCTGCCCCTACAGCCGCATCAGATGCAACAAACTCCGTTGCTCCTCAACATATTCATGGAGGACCAATTGCGGTCGAATACTTCTCTGACGACGAATTCGAACCAACTTTTGAAAAGAGAAATGCCGATGCAAGCCCTCGTCGCTATCGTGCCACTTATGGCGATAATGGATGGAACTCTATGCCTGGACAAGCTTGGAAACGCGATGCTCGCACATACCGAGCAACTTATGGAGACAATGGCTGGAACTCTATGCCAGGTCAAGCATGGAAACGTGATGCCGAAGCGGAACCACGTAGATACCGGGCTACTTATGGTGACAATGGCTGGAATTCTATGCCTGGACAAGCATGGAAGCGTGATGCTGAGGCAGAACCTCGCAGATACCGAGCAACTTATGGTGACAATGGATGGAACTCCATGCCTGGTCAGGCTTGGTAAACATGTCTACCAATAATTCTTTTATTCTTTTTCTTGTCATTCGTTTATGTACAATTCTGTTATACATGTAGTATTCTTAACTCTAGCTGATCGACAGCACTTTGCTTTTATAAATATGTAGTCCGGATCAATTTTGCAATGCAGTTTCATTATCATTATCATCTATCGTAACATGTACATCTTTTTTTCCTGTCTGATCCATCTATTATAAATAGTATATCATATTCAATGTTCGGGCGCATCTGGTAATCTTTCAACTACATATTTGCCCTTGGCGACACTGATGATCGGTACTCCGGGAACTTTTCTGAGTCTTCGCTTTAGATCTCGATCGTTTGTACCGACCAGATATATCCTACTCTTCATCACCCTGTCCACTATGCAATCATCCGCATATGTTCCCTTGTGATCGCACTCTAATCTTTCCAATGACTCGTCTCTAGCTATTCTCAACGCGATCCGATACTTTGGTCCTAGTTTTTCCAATTCTGCCATTACGCAGCTTGTTATGATCGGTCTAACACTTGCGTAGAGGAGATCCATAAGGGTTTTTTTCAATTCAAGTTTATGGTGAACCGTCAGGGATAAAAAGTTTGTATCAACCAGGATTGGATAAGGAGGTTGAAGGGCAGTATTGTGTTGGAAGAAAAGGGATGTAGGCATTTGTGGACTAAAATGAATCCTGTCAGTCGTACAATGTAGAGGACAAGGATAATGGTCAATTACATTTCTCGAATGACATTATCACTCTTCTTGTTTTCTCCTGATGCCTCTTCTTTCTCCTTTAGTAAATTCTTCTTCAATCTAGCATCTCCTTGTCCAATTATACGTTTGACCTGTGCAAACTTTCTTGTTTTCTTTTGTACACCCATTTTGTCTATTACTTATATATAACATAAACACATTTGTCGGGTTTTGATTTTTGGTTGATGGCTGAACTGTCAACTTTTTTTTTGTAGGGTTCCACGTGACTGCAAATGACGCATTCCAATTGTACCATGAACGGTTGCTCTGGCGGCGGCAAAGCCTTTTTTTGGATACGAGGGAAACCGAACCATGTCTGTGCGCAATTCGGCCCACCCCTTGGTTTTTTTCGTTTCTTCGTGTTGGATATGAAGGACATATAGCGTGTAATTTGCTTCTAGCGTTCCACGAGTTCGCAAGCTGTCTTATTCTTCTACCTACGAAGCTACTTCTGTCAATATATATGATGTCTTTTGTGGTGAATAGATAAGGCATATATCTTCTTCTCGACACTCGCTTGGTCGTCCTATTTTTGGAGTTAGCAATCACGATCAGGGATCTGTCAGATCATTTCTATTAATAGCACCCGAGTGACGACTCTTTTCTTTTTTCTTTTCACTTTTCACGACAAAGTAAGACGCATAGGAGAATTAAAATACAATAACGATATTATATTTCCGTCGGTGGATGAGAAAAGGATGATGAGAAGGTCGAAAAGAAATATTCACCCACTGTTCCTTTTACTATGTCTTTCCGCCACACCATACGCTCTCGCCCAGAGAAATGGGAATGCTGAGAATAATGGTAATAATGGTAATAATGGTAATAATGGCAACAATGCGGCTGCTACGACGAATTCTGTCGCTGCGACAGCCACAAACACATCTCCGTCGGCCAATACAGCCACGACAAACACAAACACAAACACAAATACTAATACAAACACCAATACCAATACAAATACCAACACAAATACGGCGACTGCCGCTTCTGCGACTACGACGAATGCAAATACTCAACCTACAACTGCCACAACTAGTCAAACGTTTCCAGCACTAAACTCGGGAACGACGACAGCTGCAAGTGTATCAACTGGATCTACGCCAATAGTTGTAGCTGGCGGGACTTCCACAACTGCATTTCCGACTTTGGCAGGAGTTGGAATACCTGTTTTGAGTGTACCAGATACTGCAAACGCTCCTTTTATGCAAAAATCATCTATGCCAGAAGGGACGGTATTCATTGCAGTCGGGGCTGTTTTGGGATTTTTAGGATTCTGTGTTATAGCTTGGAGAGCGTTAGTAGCCTGGTCAATTGATAGATCTGTCAAGAGAGCGGCATTAGCATCTATAATGGCAAGTGATATTAAAAATCCTGGTGGTTGGACATCAAATCCATTCAAACCTGCTGGAGGATTTTATACTCAAGCTCCAACTGGAGGTGCTGCTGCAGCGAGTAAGGTTTCTTTTGATAACTTTTCCTCCCGCAACAACCATGGTGTCAATGAGAAAAGACTCACTCGTCAAGGAATTACAAGTAATGGTCCAGCTTTGTTTTTCTCTCCAACAGCATCGGCCCCCACTTCTACAGCTACCCCGTCGATGCTAGGAATGTCAGGGCCTAACAGATCATCGACATTATTACCAGCAGGATATTATGCTAGTCATTCAACGACGAATCTTGTTTCTGCACAAAGTAGAGAGAATCTCTCTTCTTATTCAGGTACTCCGCCTCCTCCACCTCCTCCCATGCCTCCATCGTTCTTTTCTCCTACAGGAGGCAATAATACGAATGGGGCGTATAGAACACAACCAAGATCACATAGTGCAGGTCGTCCCGTCAGCACAGTGAATTCACGGTTAGATGGTGGAAATAGAGAAGGACTGAATAGGTCATCGTATGTCAGACCTACAAGTACTGTACATTTAGCCCCTCAACAAAGTGCAAACAGTCTAAGAGTCGGAACAGGTCATGCAACAGACGACGGATCTGTACGAGCCCCTAGCGCAATACTAGACGAATTTATTGGTGGAACAGCAATACATGGTCAACACAATTTTACAAGAGGACAGCGATGATTGATGACGATGATAATAATACTAACATCCGAATGTATATAGCTTTTATTATTTTTAATTAATATAATTCATTTCATAACAGTCGTTCCAATAATATACACTTTTTCCTTTTTCCCTTTTCAGTCTCAGTCTCAGTATCCATATCCATTCCCCATGCTTCCCATTATTATATTTCCACTCCCATCACCCGCAGAAGCAGCATTCGCTATCTTTTTCAACTCGTACTCTTTTATAAACTCTGCGTCTAGTTTTCCTAATTCCTTGACGATCTTTCTAGCAGCTTGCACCACCGCTTCTTTTGGCGCCAGCGTTCCGTCGGTCTGCACTCTCAGCTCAAACGTGGGGAAGAGGGGATGTGGGACTTTATAAGCCGCAAAGACGACACTGTTTGTTCTGACGAGTTGTGCGCGCAGGAGGTTTCCGAGCGTGTGATCTTCTTTTCGAAAGAGGAATATACTCGTGTTAGGAACGCCTGATATCCAAGAAAATCAGAAATAGTTAGTTTGTGGGTTCGGGAAGGGAGATGAAGGGGGGACGTACGCGTCTCGATCGTTTCGGTTACTTTTTTCTCTCCCTCTTCTAGCACGAAGAGCTCGTGTCTTTCATTAACGTCAGTGTTGATCGTTTCTGCCACTTTGAAATATATTGTAGATAGAGTGGGGGATTGTCATGGATTTGTACTTGGAGAGGTAGATCTTTCATCATAATGTAGGGTATTCGTACAGTATGGTGCAGAGTGTGATAAGATGTGAAGGGGCTTTGTAACCCCGAGCAGGTGAAGGAATAACTTGTGAAGTTGGGAAGAGAATAAATGTCAGGACATACCTATCTGGAGCGTTCATTCTTGGACAATAATCAACAAAGTACTTTTGAAATAAGTGATAGCTTTTTTTTTCTAAAACATTCTGGTAAATGCAATGTGTTGATAAGTATATAAAAGTCTTCAATTGAAGGAATGAATGGTGTACCCAGAGTTGATGATAGTAATAAATAATATAATTATGCTGAGATGATGAAAGTCATGAAAGTTTAATTATCATCAATCACGTGTAATTTTGCAGCATACAAAAGATCACTATTGAACATCATAATAATTACCAGAGATATACGCTATCAATGACCGTAAAATCCCATAGTCGTTCGATGAAGTACTTATCTCTACACTTCGACCTCCCTGAATCTGTGTGAAAATGACACATTCGATGGAAAATACTGTATTCATGACGATTTCAGCCCTACCATTTCCGCATTCAAACTTTCTTTCCCTTTCCTTTCCCCACACTTTTCTTTTTTCTCTTACCATAAAAATCCGGTTAATCCTCGGTCACATTCCCAACACCCTCTCTTTCTCAGTCTATACAAAATTTCCCCTACCGTGATTTTCCAAAAAAATCCACCGCAACGAACACATTCCATTTCCACATCAATCACACCCCATTAAATCTCAATCATGGATTCCGCCAAAGTCCCCGTCAAGCTCGTAAAAGTCACTCGGGTCTTGGGCCGCACAGGATCTCGTGGAGGTGTGACGCAGGTTCGCGTCGAGTTCATGGACGATACGACGAGATCGATCATTAGAAATGTAAAAGGACCTGGTAAGTCCCTCACCATCCCCACCCAAAAGAACACGAAAAAGAAAGGAAAAAAGAAATGAAAACGTTTTGTGAAAAGAAAAATGTAGAATTCTGATTCGATTGGTTTTGAAAATAGTCAAGGAGGATGATATTTTATGTTTGTTAGAGTCAGAGCGTGAGGCTAGACGATTGAGATAGAAAAGAATCATTACGTTCGAGGTATAACGATGGAGAAAGAGTAGTGTTTGAAGGAAGAGAAAATGAATTAGTAAAGAGAGAAGGGTGGATAAAATTGCTGTGGACGTAAAAAAGAAAGTTGATATAAAAGTGGTATTGAGATTGTGTATATTTATATATGACGGATCATATCGATATTCTCGGTCAAAATACCACATCTCACTTGTAACGTAAATACGATAATGGAAATATTTCATAATTTACCGTCACATCTCGCTGCCGTTTCATTTCACGGTTATCCTTAATGAAGCAACACTCTATTGAGCATTCATATTCATTCATTGCGTGATTTTATCAAGTTTATAATAATGTTACATACAATTGACATTACATCATCTATAATGTGTGTTTTTCCTATACAAAATACAAACCTCCCATACCACTCGTCAATGTTTTGCAAAAATGACCTTTGTCGTCGTAGAATCTTTCTCCAACTTGATAATCTGTGTTGTCAACACCACTTTTCTCATTCCATCAAACTATGATCTTCTTGTAGCTTCTCCCAACGCTTTTACACCTCCTACAATACCTCCAGCTGCCCATCCACCTGATTTACGTAGACTAGAAGACACTCTCCTTTCAATAGACAATGTCAATCCACTAGAACCACCAAAGCCAGTGTTAGCAGACGGCCCAGGACTGATTGGAGAAGACATTATAGCTGTATCCTGATTTATACCCATATTTGACGGGGCCGCACCATCACCACCCCAATCTGGTCCTTGTGGTAGGGCACTACCCGGTTCAGGACTTGGTGCAGCACCACTTCTCAACGATATACTATTGGGACTCGACAATGTCAAGGATGATACAGGATTATTATTATTATTATTATTATTATAACCTGGATGAAGTCCAATATCGCTTGCTTCAACAGGTCTACCGGGACTTGTACCAAACGCGTTCAAAGCCACCGGAGCTAGACGACCATTACGCTGTTCAGATTTAAAGTCGAGATACAGTCTAGCGGCAGGTGAAAGAGGAATTGGTGGTGGAGTTTGTGGAATGTCAGCGCCGTTTTGCAGTAAAAGTTCGGCTATTGGAAAAGATTTACGAGTAGGAGTTGCCGGTCGAGATGTGGGATAACTTGAGGGCGGCGAGTATTTTGTATTGTTCGACGATAAAGTAGAATTAGTAATATTATTCCAGGATGTCGTACGACTATGCGAGAAAGAAGGATTGGAAAAGGAAGGAGTTTTAGAATCAGAAGACGAAGAACCAGGAGCTGCAGGATCAGCAGTAGCCAGAGCTACATATACAGCATGAAGACTACGAGAGCGATCCTGTGCATTTAGATTTGCTCCAAGTGATATTGCTTGAAGCACTTTTTGAACTTCGTTCCGTTTTATACTCGTCAGAAGAAGTTCATCCAAATCACGAACTTCGACTGCGTCGACGAAATTCCGATTGACATATTTCAACGTGATAAATTGAAGACGATATTCTCTCGTAGCGTGAGGCGCTGGCTTTTGTAATTTATCAAGACGAGCCTCCCAAATCATATTAGAAACTCGATTACCAATCAACAGTATCAAGTCAACTATATCGGCTGTAAAGGCGTTGTTATCCAACGTTAAAGACCGCATCTTGGATATATGTGTACCCAATGATCGATGAATCCCTGAACACTCAATACAGAGTATTATTCCGAGATTTATCGATACCCACTCGACCTTTGTAGTTGAAGAACAATCAGCACATAATTTGTTGCCTTCTTCTGCCTCTCGTATCCGGTTTAACAACTCAGACGGTCCACCCTCAACAGTATCGGCACGAAGAAAGGATGGCTTGTCTCCAGAAGTAGCATGACGGTGTACTCCACGGCCTGTCAGACCAGACATGGCGTGATTTCTATGAGACGACATGGAAGAGCTTTTACCTGTCAATACAGCAGCAATATCTTTTCGATTGCTGGATGGATCGACAGGTGAAATTTGAGATATAACTGCAGGCTTTGATTCAAATGCTTCTTGCAAAGCATTGTTGATGGCAGCAATCCATGCACGCATATCATTCTCAGACGGAGCTTGATATACTCGTGTATAATGTGGTGTTATTACTTCAAAACAGAAACGTCGGTCAGAATTACGTGCTTCTCTTACAGAAGCAACTCTTAGATCTATTGGTTCCATATGCAAGTCTAATCTGTCCTTCCAATTTGCATATTCGGATAATTTGCCTTGGTCGAGCACGATCCAGAACCTGGACAAAGATTAGTGTTGTTCAAAAGATTATATATATTCAGGAAAAGACTAACTTGTGCCATCCGGCCGTTTTCAAACCCTTGGGATCAATATGTGTTCCCGGTCTGCTTAACGACCATAAAAGCCCTTCTTTACGATATTGACCCGCCTCGGGACCAATAATACTTGCAGGATCTTTGTCTTCAAGATCTCGAATACCTTTGAATTTACTACTTGCAGTCCTTTGAGGAATACCAGAAATATTGGGCGTTGAAGCTGTTGATAGCCCGCCCATTTGAGGCGTAAATTGAACAGGTGGAGATGCTTCATATCCCGCAACATCGGATCGGCCAATCTGGGAGGTATTCTTATTGTTTGCGTCCGCGCCAATCACTGACATGCGTGGATCTTTTTCTAAATTTCTTCGTTTCTCTTCTCTTTCTTCTCGCTGAATTTGAAAGTCTTTATCTGTCTCAAACACTGCCTGACATAACACATCGAGCTGCGGAACCATCAACTCAATCCTTTTGGCTGTATTAAGATACCCTTTGGCTTGTGCATCAGCATAGCGAGTTAATTGGGACAAAACCTCCTGATCTTTCCGTCCACCGTGCAAATCGTGCATGAATGATGAATAATCAAATCGCTTAAGCTCAAAAGTTCGTCGCTTGTACTGATATTTTGAATCACTTTCGACCCGTTTCTTCTCTTTCAACGATTCTGATCGTTGACCAAGATATTTACCAACATAGGCATAATAATCCTTACTGTCCTCTTCAAAATCCCGTCTTTTGTTTTCGGCCTGTTTGATATCAAGATTGTATAGCCTGCTAACGGGTTCTATTATCAATTTCCTCAAGTTTTGCGCATTTTCTCGTTCATAGCAGAGAATTTCCTTTGCGATTTTCTCAAAATAATGATCAAAAGCTGGTTTGACGGCATTAGAGTTAGAAGATGCTGCTTCACGGAGAGCTTCCGTGAAATGAGCTATTGCATCGTTATATGCGAGCTGAGCGGCTTCGGCAGACTCGGCAGTTCTCAGCACTCGCTTCATACGCGTTCGTAGAGTGCCTGTCTTTGATTCAAGACTCTTCATCGTGGCTCGGAAGACTGGTCCGTCCGCTGCATCTGTTGTGATTGAGTCGTCCGCGGGCTTTGAAACGATTCCGAGATCTAACTTCTCTGGACCGACCGATGAGCCAGTTGTAGCAGTTGTAATAAGTCCTAATCCATATTCTGGTATAGCATGTATCGTGGGTGATGTCGCGATAGCAGGAGGCCGTGTATTACTCGACTGTTCACCATCCGAATCGCTCACCACACTAACTCTTGAATCGATTGATTGGGATGACGGAACCCGCAATTTTGCCGGGGTGATTGACTCTAGCCGTGGCGATCGCTGAGGAGGACTGTTCCGTATTCGAGCCGTATTTTGGACCCAGAAAGAGAATGTAGCAAGAATATTGAGTTTATCTGTTCGCTGGTCATATTCTATGAAACTACAACTCGTCCGCCATCCTCCGCCAATATCTTCGGCTGATCGCGGAGGCGACCACTTCCACGTATATGGTATCGACACTGTCGAGGCCCCGGATGTGGAATAATCGCCAAGAACAAAGACATTGGGATGTTTTTGTATATTGGGATCCGTTCGGAAATCACGAGTCACAAGCTGTTCAATATCTTTGGTGGATGAAGCAAATATGAATGTTAGGCCTGATATCGTAGTATCGTAAACATGACGCGCATCGGCAGGCGTGGAGTTGAGCGAATCATTTGATACAACTGATTGTCGTAAAGAAAGGTTCAGATTGAAGATTAGATCCTCATCATTAGGTAGTTTGAGTAAGAATTCGGGGTGGGAGTTTGATGAAAGAGATTCCGGATCCTTTTGGATATTAGAAGATAGCCAGGTTGACAAGATATATCGAGCGGTTACATACCTCGATGTACTCGACGGGAGTATCATCGCAAACATCTCGTCGAGCCACGTATCGATTGGAAGACTGGACGCTTGGGACTATGCGTAGAATTCTTTGGGCACGAGCTGTACCAATAGTAATTTCGGATATGTTGACTGTACGATTGAATCAGTCTCCTGCGGTATATAAACGTATAATATCGCGCCTACAGCGTTGTTGGTCTTTGATGTATATGGCGCTTGATTCATCTAACGAACTGTTGACGATACCCATCTCCTCGGTCTCGGTAATATAACGCGCAAGTAATGATAATGATCTATGTGCAGCAGATTTACCAACAGTCACCGCATGTCGAATAAGTCAAGCACCTGAGCGATTTGAGAAGCCATCATGCGTTTTTGTTCCCGCGGAGAAATAACCATTCAGTGTCGCTCTCTCTTTGAAAGATTATGCCAAGATTGATATTCGAATCGCGAATGGGATTTCGACTGATGGTGCGTGATTAAACAATGCTATAATACGAGGTTGTGTTGTCGACCAAGACTGACGGCTGCGGTGTGTAAATAATCTCGTGATCTGTCGCGTTCTCAGCTTGTATAAAGTGATGTTAGCACGTGCTTGTCTGCACGTCTTGGCGGGGTTCGTAGCTGAAAAGTCAAATTCATGCCTCGGCAATCGTTATTGTCTTATTGGGCATGCTAATCATGGTCTGCCACTTCTTTCCGATGAAGAATTCAGAACATGGCCGTCACCTTTGACCTGGCTGTTGGTATCAAACAGGTAGATACACACGAGTATCAAGCAAATCTTCAGCATGATTGGTGTATCGGCTCAGGTATATTTCGTGATAGTTTGTATGGGTATCACATGTTTGACAAGCATAATCAGTCCCGCATGGCGGATATGTCACATCCTGCTTCTTGGAGGTGGCAAAGGCCCATTTCTCTACAACCCTTGTAAAGACTTATCAGCCGCATACAATTACATTGCATCTCGAGTTTGTACGACGAACTCAAGTTGGCAAGGCTCAATTCAAAGTGACAGATGTAAAAGTCGGTAGAGCAACATCCACAATTCAAATCAACCTTGTACAAGATGGCCGACTAGAGGTTCTTGGGTATATTACCAATTCAAATATGGAAAAAGCGATTGGTCCGTCACTACAAACATGGTGGACACTTGACCCACTTCCAGCACCCGTGGACCTGAAAGTTCTCGGTCAAGGCAGCTCGAAGGATTGGATCGACTGTGGAGATCTGCCCTTTGCTGCCTTTCGTCGAGCTACTAGTCATATGCGGTTTTTCTTTCCAAAACCTACAACGACTGCTCCTGTATTTGCAGATCAATGGATGTGTTTCAAAAACGGTGAAAAATTCACAAATAGAACTTTAGGTCTGGTTGCCGATATGTTCCCGCAGATCCCACAAGTCTATAATTCAGAATCAAACAGCGATGCCGCGACTGGACCTGGTCCTGCTAAATATTGGTATCCTACAATGTTACTTAATCTTGACGTCAAGAAAGTTTTGCCAGACGAAGGTGTTGATTGGTTATTTGTCCGGACTCGATCAAAATTGATAAAAGATGGTCGATTCGATTTGGAAGTGATTATTATGGATGAGACGGGTGATATGGTTGCTCTGAGTCATCAAGTGTGTATGGTGTTACCAGCTTCAAGAAATCTGGCCGAGAGAAAACAAACTCTGAAAGACAGTAAACTGTAAAAAGAAATCGGGTGAATTATTCACGAGTCAGTTTATCAAATCACTAGCTGGGATTTGAGCCTAGTGAATTGTGCGATGACCGCGATACTTTCCGTCTAAAATGATCTGCTTATACACTACCAAAAGATGTAATGAGGTACTAATTACAGAGTTGTCTTTGCTACAAGACTGTCATGATATTTATTCCAATAACCTATTTGATAGATATGGAGTACCATACACGCATTTCGCTTGAGGTCAATACGCAGATCTTCAGACCCTTTGCGCAGAGGATGATGGGTTGAATAATGACATGAAACTCATCACTACTACGCACGACATCATATAAGTATTTGATACTAAAGGTCCAACACCTCCTCTCACCAATATAGATGATGACTTTTGGCATAGAATAAACGTTTGAATTTTGTATATAACATAAAGTTGCATGTATTGATGAATTAATAATACGAACTAGTCTACTTTTGTACACGTTCAATGCCCTTTTCCTTCATCTTTAATTTAATCTCATCATATACATCTTTGACACTTCCTGTTCCACCAACTCTGACCACTCGCCCTTCACCCTCAAACATGTCCACAACAGGCATACTAGTATCTTCAAACGTCTTGAATCTTTTACCTATACTTTCTTTATTATCATCACTTCTCCCACTCGTCTCTCCTCTCTTCAACAATCTCTTCTCCATTTCCATTTCGGGAACTTGTAAAAACAACGTAAACATGCTCTTGACCACGACCCTTTCAAACTCCACCGCTTGATCTAATTTCCTCGGAAACCCATCTATAACGAATCTCATCGTTTTGTCTTTTTTCATAACATCCTGCATTGCATTTTCCAACAATTGTATCGTAACCTCCATCGGAACGATTTGTCCTTCTTTGATCACCGTGGCGATCATTTCTCCAAATTCTGACCCTGGCCGTTCTTGTTCTTTTCGCAAAAGATCTCCAGCGGATAAATGTGCGAAACCGTAGTCTCGGACGAGATTCGTGCATTGCGTTCCTTTTCCGGCGCCAGGGCCGCCAAGGACGAAAATTACGAGCACTTCATCTGCTTCGGCGCCTTTTCCGGACTTGAAGAGAGGGGATGTGCGATGTGACGCGGGAAAGTCGTAGTCTTGTAATTTAGGAGATGTAGATGATGGTTTTGTTGATGTGTTTGTAGGAGCCATCTTTGTTGATGGATTGGTAGTAGTAAATGTGGATGTTTAGCCTTCGCGAAATCTACGCTTATCTACTGGAAGTGTCTCGTCTTTAGGTGGTACGTATGCTTGACGGGTAGATGATTGTCCTTCTCGTGCTTTCGTCAATGCGTAGAAAGCGATGGAACCGAGTATGAATATAGCTACTATTGGGAATATAGGTAATTGATCGGATTTTCTGACAGGATTATCTGATCGAGGTGCAATTGGTGGTAAAGGGGTAATAGGGTCTGATAACTTTCGTCGCAGCTTTGAAGTGGGAGTTGAGCTAGAGTAGTAAGCACAAGAAGGCGATTGATATGCTGGTTTACAGGCAACACGTTGGTGAATTAACCGAGTATAACGATGTGTAAGCATAGTCAAGGTAGACATAATTAAGGAACGGAAGAGCTGACTGACACAGCGCACAAAAAGATACAAATCTAATCAACAGTGGGAAAGTATAATTACGAGGCACATAATCTTAATGATATATGGAAAAACATGAGCAAATAGTAAGTACAAGATCAGTAAAGATCAAATCGACTCCTTCTCCAGTACCCGGCACAATACTTTGCAGCATCGGCCAGATAAAAACTGATGAAAGATGAATATAATAATCATGGAAGAAAAGCAAAAATTCCACCGGAGGAGCCCCCGAAGGAGATCCATGCCGATGCTCCACCGCGCTGTGCAATGCAGGGAACTTCGGTAGCTGAAAGGCCTTCTTGATCGCCTCAAGCCCGATAAGGTAAGTATGAAGAAAAAAAGAAAAGAGGGTTGATGGGGGGGATTCGGAGAAATATATAGCTTCTGTTACTGGTCCGTGCATTGATTGACTCGATTAGTCATGGTGGGTCCGGTATGATGATTGGCAACAAAATGCAAACCATGTAAACTATTATCACGTGCTTTCAATCTTTCTATCTCACATGCTTGTTGCCAATGATTTTTTATAACTAACATCAAACCGATGTGACGGATACGTCAACACAATGCGCTGTGAAGCTGAATCGTCCTTGCGGGATGAGATGGTAGCTCCTCCACCTCCAGTTCAAGATGATGTACCTGTGGGGAAAGATGTGTCGAATGCATCAGCAAAGGGGAATCCTCTGAATATAGAGGAGATTCTTGCGAGAAAACAAGTGGCAGATGCTGCAGCGGCCAAAGTAAGTACTTGTTTACACTGTCAGTTCAATCCTTGATCGATTCTTATACGTAATAGGGATCACCTTGAGACGCATTGAAACTCCAGCTCCATGTCTGTTGTTCTTCTTGTCTTATTGTGGTTCAATATATTCTAAATGCTGACTACATTACTTCCAGCCAAAGTTTCTGTCTCGTGCTGAGCGCGAACGAATAGCATTAGAGAAGAGAGCACAGGCTGTAGCTGCTACCGCCGCAAACGCCCAGTTGCCATCCTCCAAGTTTTCCAACACAACGTCCAACAATGATATCCCTACAAGTTCGATAAATCGGAATCCACCGCGCAGTGATGGCGCGGTCCCTACTGGTCCTGCAGCCTGGCGGAATTCGAATCCGACCGCGACTAGCCGAACGACAAATGCTCCAGCACAGACTCAAGCTAAACGACCAGCAGATACTACCCCGGAAGAATTAGAAAAGGAACAGATACGTCAACGATACAAGGGTGCAGAAGCTGTTGTATCAACCTTTTCTGCACAGAAAAAGCGGAAACGGACGACAGACAAAAAGTTCAATTTCGAATGGGATGTCGAAGAGGATACTGGTAAAGACGAAAGCGCGTTGATGCAAACCAAACAAGAAGCCAATTTCCTTGGTCGCGGAAAATTGGGTGGTTTTGCAGATAGTGATGATATGACCAAAGCTGTAGAATTTGCAGCAGCTTTGGAAGCACGAGATGCAGAAAATGGACGGGCAAGAGCACAGCAATTTCTTGATATGGAACGAGCAAGGCTGGACCGAAATTCTCGTCTGGGAATAGATAAACATTGGAGCGAAAAGAAACTCGAACATATGAGAGAAAGAGATTGGCGAATATTCAAAGAGGACTTTCAAATTGCCACTCGTGGCGGAGCAATACCAAATCCTATGCGATCATGGAAAGAATCTTGCTTACCAAGTTCAATACTGAAGATCATTGACGATGTTGGATACAAAGAGCCATCTGCAGTCCAACGGGCAGCCATTCCGATTGCATTACAATCTCGTGATCTTATCGGTGTTGCAGTTACTGGTTCCGGTAAAACAGCAGCCTTTCTCTTGCCCTTGTTGGTTTATATCAGTGAACTACCACCTCTTGATAAATTAACAAAAATGGACGGACCTTATGCTATTATTCTTGCCCCAACTCGTGAACTTGCTCAACAAATCGAACTGGAAGCGAAAAAGTTTGCAACGCCGTTTGGATTTACTTGTGTATCCATCGTCGGAGGTCATAGTATAGAAGAACAGGCTTATAATATGCGAGACGGCGCAGAGATTATAATTGCCACTCCAGGTCGTTTGGTGGATTGTATCGAGAGACGAGTTCTGGTTCTAAATCAATGTTGTTATGTGATAATGGACGAAGCAGATCGGATGATTGACATGGGTTTTGAAGTCTCTGTAAATCGTATACTGTCCGCTCTTCCCGTATCGAACGAGAAGCCCGACAGTGATGCTGCAGAAGACGCACGAGCCATGTCAGAGGAATTCGCTGGGAAACGCTATAGACAGACAATGATGTACACAGCCACGATGCCTGTCGCAGTAGAACGTATCGCAAGGACATATCTCCGTCGCCCCGCCATTGTTACAATAGGTAATCTCGGCGAAGCAGTCGATACAGTCGAGCAACGTGTCGAGTTTGTACAAGGAGAAGAAAAACGCAAGAAACGCATCAACGAGATTTTGTCGTCTCGCCAATTCGCTCCTCCTATCATCGTGTTTGTAAATATCAAACGAAACTGTGATGCCGTGGCGAGGGATATACAACGAATGGGATTCAGTGCCGTGACGCTTCACGGTAGTAAAACGCAAGATCAGCGAGAAGCCGCACTCCAAGGTCTCAAAGATCGACGGTATGAAGTCCTCGTGGCGACTGATCTTGCTGGGAGAGGTATCGACGTGCAAGACGTATCGTTGGTTATTAATTTCAACATGGCGCCCAGTATAGAAGCTTATACACATCGTATTGGAAGAACAGGTCGAGCGGGAAAAAGTGGTATTGCCATAACATTTTGTAAGTCTTTTTTTCCATTATCGACATGCTATGTGATTATATTATACTAATATTGTCGGTTCACAGTGGGCGCGGAAGATAATGATGTCTTGTACGATTTGAGAAAAATGATTCAGAGCTCGTCGATTAGTAAATTACCGGAAGATCTAAAGAAACACGAAGCTGCGCAACAGCCTAGGTCGAAGAATATGACGAAAAAGGTGGATGATAGTGGAGCGTTTGGTGGAAAAGGTGGATGGGGTTGATATAATCTTATAGCATCATTCTCATATTCTCTTTCTCCATTCACAAGTGATAGTTACCAAACCTTTCAGGCGTTATAATATCTTCTTCGCCATCTCAGTCGCCAACAACACTGTTAAGGTGTATCGCAACCATCATCAACACTTTATTCGATTCGACCTGATTCATCCCTCTTTGTAACCCTTGGAAGTCAATCTACTCAATAATTTATCCTTCCAAACCTGATTGATTCTTCTCCTCTGCCAGCTCAAGTAATCTCATGTTCAATTCCTCTTTTTTCAACTCCACTACACGTTCTCGTTCCTCCAAACACAACGCCCGACTCTGTAAATCTTCCTCGTTGCGTCTGATCTGCACCTCTCTCCTATCAGAATCCTTCTTCATCTCCACATTCCTCCTCGTCGCAGCATCACAAAATGCGATTTGAAACGGGACTCTCTCCATCACTTTATTCACATCAGCTCTCATGTCAATAATATTAACGGCATCCAGATCGACTCTCTCCCGAAACTTCCTTTTCACATCCACAAGTTCACATTCCAATCCATTCCTAAGATCGTTTAATTGCAACATATCGTCGTCGTATTCTTTCTGCAAAACGTCGAGCCGTCTCTCAACGTGCTTGACGTATTCGTTCTTTTCGGAATCGAAATATGTCCTGAGTTGTGAAACGTGGGTTTCGTACAGCCGTTTCTGTTCTTTTATTTCTTTTTCTCGGCCTTTGATTTTTTGTCGGAGGGTGGATTGTATAGCTTCGTGACGGTATTTTAAATCTTCCATTTCGCTTTGGAAAGGGGATATCTCTTCGTCGAGATCGGAACCCGTCAGTGGTGGGTTGGGAGAGTCTGTGGCTATTTTGTCTTTGATAGTGTTGATAGTCTGAATAGCCGAGTGCATGTCTGTTTTCAGACTTTGGACTCCTTGAAGGATGATTTCTAGTTGTGGGATGATTGTATTCATACTAAAGTCTTTTGCGATAGCCGTATCTTCTTTCTCCGTGTTGTTCAAAACTGTAGCTCGTTCGTCGGTCATCGTTTCGCTCGCTACTATATCCTTCCCCCTTTCTGGTTTTGTTCTCCGAGACGCCCGTTCTAACATCTGATCAACATTGTATTCGTGGCTTTGGAGTAAAGAATTGATAAACTCCAACTTCGTCAGATACTTCTCGATAACGGTCATTTTAGGATCGATCGTCAGCACTTTTCGATAACATTCCAACGGAACATTCATCCCAAGAGAAAAACCATCAAAAAAGCTGGCCACATTCAATGGAAGTTGCGAATTCTTGAGAATAGCACTGCATGCAATTCTGAGAACATTCAAGAGACCTATGATCATTTGCATGGAACATGCTTGACTCTCAGTGCTGAAATGGACGAATCTGGCATATATGAGAATATCAATGAATGACATTGAATGCTGTCTTTTGAATAGAAATGCCTCAGGACTTTCAATCTGTCGAAGAATCGCTTGCACTTCCTGTAAAGCAGATTCCGTTCCTGTGATATCTGGTTCCGGAGTCAGACGTGTCTGGTAATGCAGATAGACGACAATGCTAATTATCAAAGCAAACTTACCATGAATTTCTACAGAGGTGCTATAATCAGAACTCGAATTTGATTCACGTGAGCCTTCACTTTTCGAATTTGTATGCTTTGATTTTGAAGAAGAGGCTTCGTCATGTGAGGCAATAGTCCTTTTGAATTCTGGTTCGGGATATCGTTGAGGTGGGAGACTAACTCTTGGACGTTTCTTGGGATGGAAAACTATTTCCTCTGCTTTGCGTTTTGGCGGCATCGATGGGCGGCATCGATGATTGACTATATGATCGTGGCCGTGTCACTAAATGTGATAGATTGAGCGACCTAAAACTTTCCATTGGAAAAAAAATCCAGTCTTGTATAAGAACGATATTGTGAGAAATAGAGCATGCATGAAATGATTTGTTATGAATTGAGTGGACAAACTAAGTGAAGAAAGTATGAATTGAAAGCAGTCGCTGATCAACAATGATAAGAAATGGGATTTGGAGAAAATTCTAGATAGTGAAACAAACCTCCTAGCAATTGTCGATCATTCAAATTAGTGATTTAGATTGAGATGCATGTAGGTGAACACTTGCCTAGAAAGGTACAGATGTAGCGCAAGTGAAGATAAAATAAAAGTTGAACGGAGTCGGAGTAAGTATACAATCCTAAATCTGTAAATACGCAGAAAAGCGACCATATTTAGCCCTTGCACCTCAAAGTCCTGTAATTCTAGATAACGCATGCTGAAGTCAAGTTTGCAAAGATTCAGTCAGGTTAATTCAAATTAGAATCCTGATTCCAACCACAGAATAAAGATAATGCAAAACTATCAAGTAAATCCTCTGTTGCGCTCATCTTCGATCTCTTTCTAGCACGATTTTCATATTTGTGCGCAATGGCATCAGATGATCTCTTCCCTAACATGCTAGTCGTTTTATAAGTTGCCACGATACTCTGCCCTTTGACAATGCCACTAGTATAGCTCGGAAGACCGTTAGACATATGCTTATTTCTGTTGACGATTTGATTTTTGGAATTTAGAGGCTTAGAGGCAACTTGTCCTAGTTGGTAGTATTTCTTTGCGAATGCAGTCTTTTGTGATATCAATGCGTGAGGATGATTACGACGTTGATGTTCGTAAAGTAAATCACGGACTGTATCCTGAGCAGCACTGACCACTTGATCATACATTTTAGTAATCAACATAGTAATAAACATGGTACATCAGCCTTACTTAAATTGTACCGACCACGTTGAGTTAATAATGCCTGATCAACTATTTGAGGCAATTTTGGAAGCCTCAGGCGCTCAATGATAGCAGCATCTACATTGTCCAGACTATCAAATTCTTTACATAGTTGAAGTTCAGTTTCGGCTCTCAGAAGTGCTGCTTGTGAATCTTCATACATAACGCGGAGTGATCTCAAGCTTTGCAAGGCGCTCTGGTAGTTTTGTGGCTCGTGACGTGCAGGAAATAACAAAGTCTGACCGTTAGATGTGTTCGTGAAACGATCCCAAGCTTGCATCGACATGTGAGCACGTCCCTTGAAAGTATAGTCTGTGGAAGAGTTTGTCTCTGCTTTTGTCGCCCTGGCTTTTGCTGCGGCGCTATCTCTTTGCTGTTCCCGCGAATTTATTTGCTGACGCAGTTCAATGATTTCTGCATTCTTCATTGATAATTGTCTTCGAAGATCTAATTCGATACGATCTTGATGATCCAAATTTCGGTGATAGTTTGCAGCAGTAGATATGTTATGACCTTGTGGTGCAAATGTGTAATTATTTTCACTACGCTGTTGTGAATCTTCGAAACTTGAACACGCCAAAGAAAAAGAGTTGGGTTGATTAAATTCATCGCCTTCCTGAGATATAGAAGGTGTATGTCTTGACTGGTTGTGGTACAAGATCTGCTGGTCATATGGCTGCTCATTTACTGGTTGTACAGTGCTATGTCAAGTCAGTACCTGTCAAGTGAAGTTTCAAAGCCAAAGAAATTGACCTTCGAAACGTAAATCGCGGATCAAACAAATACATAATTTGAAATATGCAGACTAATGGTGATGCAGTAACGTAATGTCTGTTTGCTTAGAATCTACAATGCATACAAAGCCAAGAATGAAAACTGCAGTGAATGACCGTATCGAAAAGTGTAATGTAAAAAGCAGAAAAAGAAAAACGAGGCATCTACCGGGGTGGAAGTTTCGGAATTCACGCACCCATACAACTTCACAAACACGACAAAGTGGAGCATTGAAACTTCACTTGAATCTTCTAAAAAAGTCCAATAGCATTTTATAGCAATCTAAGGCACTTTTTCCGCCTCTTCAAGCAAATCTTCAATCTTAAACTCTCCATCTCCTTTGCTGAATTGCTCCAATAACCGTCTTCTCGGAGTTATAGATTCGCTGCCCTCTTGGCGTGTAATTGTACCATCTTGACCGTAGAATTTAAGCAAACACATAAGCAGCCATTGACCTTCTTCCACAGTCACTCCTCTGTCAGGCATCACAGTTCCTTCCACCAAGACCACACCTTTCTCGGCCATTAGATCGGTGTGATGCGTAACAGTCGTGTGAGGTTGTGTAAATTCTCCTCGAAGTTTATACTCTGCCAGATGAGTAAATAAAACAGTAGCTGTAGTTTCGGATGGGAACGTCCATTGCATAAAATGAATTTCAGCACCTTGTCCTTCTCTCGGCAATGGTAATATGAATTGCGGATGCTTTTTCGCCGCAGCTACTATACGTGTCCAATTTTCAGCAGAGACTATGCCGTGAAGAGAGGTAGGATTGTTGATATGCCGTAATCGCCATAAGTAATTGAGCTCTCGCTCAGGTAATGCAAGAAATTTATCAATATCGATGTATGTCGAAAGAGTCTTGACGCCAGACTTTGCCGCTGCTGTGTACTCAGCTACAGCCGGGGAAATACTAGAAGATTGCGCTTGTGAAGTAGAGGTAGCAGGAGGTTGTGCTGAAGGAGGTGGAGGTGGACGAAACGGGATCTGGACATTGTTTGCTGAAGTAGGGCCGTTTACAGATGACGAATTGATGGATTTTCTTGCTATGCCACTTTCCTTTCGATGGACCTTGATTAACTCTTCTACGCTATTCAAACCTCGCCTAAGTAAAGCTGTCAGTCATGCAAGACGTTATGTTGTTATATAACCCACTCTTTTGCTTTCTCCGCCAATTGGCTTCGAAACTTTTCAATGATCTTGTCTGCTGGTTTTTGATGGCTGTTTAGAAACCGAATATCATGTACCTGAGCCCATCGTCGTTGACTACTCCTATTCCGGTATTTCAGACATCGAGAGGAATGTCGAAGCGTCCGTGCGATTGATTGCTCCATCACAGTCTCAAACAGGCAAGCAGTTCTTCGATCGAATGTATTCAGCATGAATTGTTGCATCATTCATAAAATTATTATACACGTGACGAACTTCGAGCGGCAATCCTCGGCATAGCTAACGGCAATATAGACCTCGGCATTATTGTCAACAGCAAACATGAAAGATTGTCAACGAAAAGTGATAGTAGCATTGCTATTAGACGGAACCAAAGATGATTGCCGAATCCTTATACAATAAGATAGATATCCCAAACGTATCACTCTGGCAATTCTTATTTGAACGGCAGAACAAACCATTTCCTGATGACAAAGGTAGATCAATCGGTTTATCCATACAAGAACGAACTTTCTAACCAAGCGATAGTCATATTCCTTGACCCGTACACTCGACGATCTTATACATACTCGCAAACTCGAAAGGTAGCACTCGACTTTGCACAAGGACTCAAAGCAAACTATGAATGGCGCAAGGGTGATGTACTGGGACTTTTTACCCCAAACTGCATCGATACGCCCGCCATAATGTGGGGCTGCCTATGGACGGGTGGTGTTGTATCGCCAGCAAATCCGGCATACAGTGCGGATGAATTGGCTTTCCAGTTGAAAGATTCCAAAGCAAAAGCCTTGATTACACAATGGGACTTCCTCCCTACTGCTCGACAAGCAGCGCAGAAGGCTGGAATACCAGAAGATAATATAATATTGATAGGAGACAAAAGAGACCCGTCTAATCGTGTAAAGCACTTTTCTTCAGTTCAAAATATATCTGGTGCAGCAAAGTTCAGACGAGCACCGATAAAACCGAAAGAAGATCTGGCGTTTCTTGTTTATAGCTCGGGAACCACTGGATTACCGAAAGGGGTCATGCTCACCCACCAAAATATTGTCGCAAACACTCTCCAAAGTACAGAAGCAGAAGTGAGAAATCTATCCTCTGAAGATTCGATTCTTGCATTCTTACCATTCTTTCACATCTATGGTTTAACCATCTTGGTACATCAAAGCTTTTATAACGGCCTCCTGGTCGCAGTCATGCCGCGATTCGATATAGAAGACTTTTGCAAAATTGTGCAACGTGATAAAATTACGTTTGCCTATGTCGCACCACCAGTCGTGCTTCTTCTTTCGAAAAATCCAATAGTTGACAAGTATGACCTCTCATCATTGCGTATGATGAATTCTGGTGCCGCTCCGTTGACGCGTGAATTGGTAGATTCATTGTGGTCGAGAAAGAAATTAAAAGTCAAGCAGGGCTATGGACTTTCTGAGGCATCACCGACTACACATGTCCAACTTTGGGAAGATTGGCATTCCACAATTGGATCTGTCGGAAAATTGTTGCCGAATATGATTGCGAAATACATGAATGCTGAAGAAAAGGAAGTGGCTGTAGGCCAAGTCGGTGAACTATGGTTAAAAGGACCAAATATCTTCAAAGGATACCTGAATAACCCTGAAGGTACGAGAAATTGTTTGACAGACGATGGCTGGTTCAAGACTGGCGATGTTGGCTATCAAGACAAGGATGGCAATTTCTATATCACTGATAGAGTCAAGGAGTTGATAAAATATAAAGGTTTCCAAGTCGCACCAGCTGAATTAGAAGGTTATATTGCTGCGCACACAAAGGTTGATGACGTCGCTGTTGTTGGTATATATCGGGATGATCTCGCAACTGAGGTTCCAAGAGCTTATATTGTCCCTGCTCAAGGCTCAAAACCAAATAAAGAATTGGCAGACGAGCTCGTCAAGTATATCGCTGCCAAAGTCGCCAATCATAAGCATCTGAGAGGAGGTGTCAGATTTGTTGATGCTATTCCTAAGAGCGCCAGTGGCAAAATTCTGAGACGAATACTGAAGCAACAAGCCGCGGAAGAGCAAGCCACAGTCCTCAAAGCCAAATTGTAGCGTTTTCATAGCCCTTTCACTATCCTGTATATACTTCTGTCATACACTCTATTCATACACAGCTCGCCAAAGCACCAAGGGTCTTCATAATTTCCGTACCACTTTGATGGTCGCATTTGGTACTGACAGAAACTCTTCCGACTCCAGCCTTTGCTTCCATTTGACAGCTTCTGACCTTGCGAGAAATAATGATATCCGAGATGGAGGCATCGAGGTTGAATCGATCACTGAAGGTGTCCATGTAAAGCGGCCGAATGACCAATTCAGAATCCATGCCAGATTTTGATTATCCTCATTACTCAATTTGTTGGAGTGAGTAGTCACAGGCTTCTCTCTTGGGTATAGAATTGCTTTTATTCGATATATTTCATCTCGTGGGGCTTTCCAGATCAAAGTATTCAGTCTAAACATGTCGATGTTCGGCCGACCATCAGGAGCAGTGACAGTGATGCTTAGACATTCCAATTCTTCTTGATGATGTTGTGCATGGGTGATTTCATGCTCTGTGCTAGCTGTTTCAGTTCCATCAACTGCCAGCTTACGATCTATACCAAACAACAAGTCCTGACTAATGTGACCGTGACTACTTTTGATATGTGGCGTATCGACATCCATATCACCCAACATGTCAAGTACACGTTCGAGTCTAACTTCACCGGCCTCCTCCCATTTGTTCAAGATGATTAGATCTGTTTGTTTCGCCTGTAATTTAGCCGTGAAAGAGGTACTATTATAACCCTCCCAATTAAGCACATCAATGACGCTAATAACACCGTCCAAAGTGATTCTACCCGTGGTAGATGCCAATCTTTGCACCTCCAGCACTAGCTTCAGTGGCTCTGCAGATCCAGACGTCTCAATTACTATCCGATCCGGATCATCCTGAAGTATTTCTTCAATAGCATGACCTAGTTGACCAACATTCGTACAACATATGCAAGAACCAAGGAGTTCTCGCGTGCTTCGAAGTTCAGCTGCTGCTGCTAGAGCAGTATCTACAGCGAGATCACCAATTTCATTCTTGATGAATGATAGTCTATAAGTTGGGTCTATGGCACGGAGTTGGGGTAGGAGATTCAATATCAAAGTCGTCTTTCCAGCGCCGACAAAGCCTGTTATGATAGTGATAGGCACTTGTCGATCAATCATCATCCTTGGCATAAGCCGCAATGACGTTTGCATATAAAGGCTTAGTTGGCTACTGTATAAGAATCTTCCGACTTTAGTATACAACGATCCAAGAAATCAAAATCCAGGGAGGAAAGAACGATTCGTTTTGGTGACTGACCAAACAGAGCATATATATAAATTTTCCCTTGCGTGAAAAGGAGACTGTACACTCTCACAATCAAATTCCTTTTCCTCACTTTGCTATTTAAACATCATCCACAACATCATCTTCTATTATAAACTAAAGGCATGGATTTCTTCAAAAAGGCAATGGCTAATCAAGAGGCACCTCCTGGACCAAGTACAGATAATGCTCCTGTCAAATCGGGAGGAATGTTCGATAGGCTTAGCAACAAAATGAATGCTGCAGCAGGAGGGGGAGCAACTTCAGAAAAGAACGAGGATGCTCTCGATAAAGGTATCAGCAAGTAATTAAACAAAGAAACGTCATTCGTGTATTGACAATTGATTATAGGCATCGATTTCTTTCAACAGCACATACTCAAACAAGGTCCACAGAACAACGAATCAGCTTACGAGCAGGCAAAGGACGAAAGAATTTCTGATGCACTTCGTCAGGGTAAGTTCAGAATCCATCCATATAACATCTGGCGGTCGACTAAATGCTTCTAGGATATAAAAGCGTTACTGGAACAGAAATGCCTATCAAGGACAAGCCAACCACATTTGGTTAATGCTGTTTTAATGTAGATAGATTATAAGACCTAAGACAGTCATTCTATAAAATACACCAGTGAATGAATTCGTTCTGTCCACGTTTGTTGTTATAGACAAGTGCTTGCGTGCTTGATCGGATCGACTACCAGAAAGATGAAGCGCGGGATCATTCAGTGATAGGAATTACGGCGCGGTTGCCGGCGGGGTATTTGGGTTGACCATTTGTATCTCCATGTGTAAATCCTTGGACGTGAACTTCTGCCAACCGTTATGACTCACCAAATATATCTCAGTAGGTCCACAAAAGAGCAATTAACATGAGTCAATCCTATCATCGTCTTATGTCCGTAGCTCTGTCCTGTTGAGGTAAAGCGTTTTGAAGCATTCTCGCCAATGCCATCAATCAAGCGAAGGGCAGAAAACGATATCAACGATACAGCGTCTGTGAAGCGACGACATATTTCGCGTCCAGAAGAATCAAAGCAGAATGAAAACAAGATGAATATGGAGGGACGGGCAGCCAGTTCAGCTACAAGTCCTACACTTGTTAATTCTGGACGAGATGAGGAAAATATTCAGGTGATTTATGCTCTCCACTTAGTATTACACCTAGTATATACTGATCTTATATTTGGGATAGAGTCTCAAAGTAATACAAAATGACTTTGAAACATTTCGACACACGCTCACTTGCAAGATATGTGAAAGACTGTTCTACGAGCCACATGTCCTTTCATGCGGCCATACATATTGTTACCGTTGTCTTTCAACTTGGTTAACATCACAGAGCAAAATGACATGTCCAAGCTGTAGAGAGCACATCATACAAATGCCATCGCCGTCGTTTGTCATCAAGGAACTGGTTGCCGTAATAATGAAAAAGGCAGAATTGTTGCCAGAAGGCGAAACGGTGGATGAACATAAAAAATGGCAAAAAGAGGATGCGGAAAATCTTCAGGCAGACAAGGACAACAAAGACCCAGCCAAAGGCGGCTTGTTCGGTGGAAGGTTTAGCAGGAGTAATATCCCAAGGTTACCATTGAATGTTGATGGAGTGGACAGATGTCCAGTATGTACTTGGGAACTTGAGGAGGAATCCTGTCATCATTGTGGATGGGGTGGCGATGAACGTGACAATGGAGGTTCTGAGCAAGATAATTCCGAAGACGATGATGACGATGATGAATCCGATATAGATGGTACTCAATCTAGTGCAAGCTCTGGATATTACCCAATTGGTACCCTTGAGGGGGTCGCGCGATTAGAAAATGATCCCAATAGAAGCCAACATAATGATGATATGTGGGCAGGTAATTATGATACGGAGGAAGAAGATGAGGATGAAGATGATGACGAAAATGGCTCATTGGCTGGCTTTGTCGTTTCAGATGGAGTAGTTGAGGGACAACAAGAGCCTGTAATGATATCCTCTGATGATGAAGAAGATGATGAGGACGACGTGCCTGTTCGCAGACATGTACGAGGGCGCAACTTTGATCTTGGTGAGATGGAGCCATTTCCAATTCTTTCATCTTCTGATGAGGATCAAAATCCTGTTCCGAGAACAGTGAACCGTAGAGTTGTATGTGATAGTAGTGACGAAGATGAACATGGAACTACCCATAGTTCCCGATCAGGTGGTTCAAATAAACAAAATCGCCAAGAGAATAACTATAGTAGTCTAGAAGATGATGATGATGATTCTTCCAAGGAAGAGGGGCGTCATAGGGGAGTGGAAGGAGGTGAAGATGCTGAACAGGACAGTGCAAGCGAGAGTAGTAGTGGTAGTGATAACGATGATGATGACGACGAAGAAGTGGGTGAAGCAAGTGAAGCTGATTCAAGCGCCACTAGTCACGATGAATCTGATGATGAAAGTCATGGAAGTAATGATGATTATTAATCGTTTGCATTATAATCCATCAATGATTTTAGCTATAATTGCGTCTAGTTCGCATTCGATTCTTTTCAATCAATCTTTATTTCCAAAAGAATCAGGCATAAAAGGTTTAGTATCTACGAGTAGTCCTCTCTCATAACAACTTTCGCTGTAACTATAATTCCCTCGTGTTTCATGATATAAAAAGAGCAAATTGAAAAATCACTACACCAAGCTGATATAGTTAGCTAACAAAGTAGCCAAAACTAGTCCGCTTACATCTTCTGTGAATGATTGTGAAATGATTGTTACTATGAACACTTGCTCAATTACTTGGAATTTGAAATTAATTATTCCTTTTCGATTGATAGCGTGATAGATATATTTCTAATAATGACATTATGTCATAACGTTGACAAAGAGTACACCTCCAGTCTTTGCTGTAACAAGTGATTACTGTACAGTATTTCATCCACCGAGTCCTCATCAATGCCGTTGAAATTTCAAGGTAGGGACGGCCCGATTATTTTGATAGAATCGGTGTAATCATTCGAATAATCGGCCCGCGTTGTGAAGAACTTGTAGAGGTAATAATCAATATACAAACACGGCATATAGAGCCATTCCACCGCCTTTGAAGAACTCGGTTGCGTTATATAGTGCGTTTGCCCAGAGGTCTACTAGTCCATTCACATTAGCGAGCAATCCTACCATTTCGGATTTCACCATATATTTCCATTCTCGCTATTTCTTTTCTGACCAATTACATCTTGTCCCATCATGACACGTCCTCAAGTAAAGTTGTATCTCGACGTAGTCAGTCCATTTGCATACTTGGCGTTTCATTCCATCAACGTAGGTGATATATTTCATTCAACATCCTTTTCCTTCTCATACATAATCACCTATCTTTTTATCCTATATCATCCAACTAATCACTGGCGATATTTTCAGAACTCTGCTGTATTTCAACAATGTGACATCACATACATTCCCGTTTTACTACGAGGCATTTTGAAAGCAACCGGTAATCCACCACCGGTTAGTATCAACAGTACGTCCCGACTTTTCATCTTTCATCTCCGTTTTTCTCTTCTCCACATCCTCAGCCCTCCAATCAAAGTCTCTTCCTCCCCTAATACATACTAACCCGCAGAGTCGCAGATAAAGCACTCTACCTCGGTAAAGAACGTCTTCGCCAATCGAAGCGGTACAATATACCCATGAGAGAAAAGCTGCCGGATAGTTTTCCTACTAATACTCTACCCGTCTGTACTTCCACTCTATATCTCGTGAAACTATACTTACCGCCGTCTCTTCAGGCATTACGTGCGCTTTGTGCTCTACAGATGCACTTTGAGAACCTCTCCCACGACAATCCAACCGCTCAACAAGAAAATCGTAGTGCAGAGGACATCGGACGGGTGATTGCGGCGCTTTACGAAGCTTATTGGGTACGAGGGGAGGATCTCGGCGACGAAAAGGTTTATTCGAGTGCATTCAAGACGGTCTTGGGAGAGGAGCTGGCATGGCTTGTTTTGGAAAAGGTATGTTTTTCCCCTTCATAAATATAAACGAGACAGGAGATTGTATAAGAGGTAAAAGCTACGGTCAAGGAAACGAAGCTGATTATTATGGAAATAGATTGGAGATGAGGGTGTAAAAGGTAGGTTACAGCAAAATACAGACTTGGCTGTTGAAAAAGGAGCGTTTGGAGTTCCCTACATTGAAGGTCTGTATATGTCGACTGTTGATATGAAGAAAGTAAGGTATTGACAGATGCTATATAGCTACGAATGCCGAGGGTGAGACAGAGTATTTCTTTGGATTTGATCATTTGGGACAAGTCATTGAGCATCTAGGGTTAGAAACTGATCAAAAGCAAGCTGGTCTGCCGACGTTACCTGCAATGCTCTAGTCGATCACCAACCTGAAAGAAGAGATCAAACAACAATTTGAAAGTATTGGTATATATTTACATGATTAGTATATGTTTATACATGTATTCATATTTACATTCTTTCTCGTTTACGTGGTGCTGCTCTTATTATGTTATCAACTCGTAATAATAACTAATAAAAATGTTAGTACGGATATGTATTATAATATGATTGTGATTACTCACCTCTGCAGCTTCAGAAGCAGAAGTAACAACTGCCCTTTTCAATTTAAAACTCTCGACAACACCCAATTCTCGCATATCAGCCACACCACCTCCAGGAGTCAACAAATCCAAACCACTAGATGTCAAACCATTGTAAACAGCCGTCCTTAATCTCGTAACCAAGTCACTACTATCTAAACCAGCATTGTCGGCTAATATAGTAGGTAATTGTCTCAAAGCTTTAGCAAACGATTCTACAGCAACGGCCTTTTTGCCCGCGACATTCTGAGCAGCTTGTTCGGCAGCTTTTGCCATGACCATTTCTGCACAACCTCCGCCAAGAGTTGTTTTTGGATTTACTACCGTCTGGCTGAGTACAGCCAAAGCGTCGTGAAGACTTCGTTCTGCTTCATCAAGTAATTGTTCCGTAGCTCCACGTAACACAACTGTACATGCTTTACCGGCTGCTACGCCGGAAAATCTAATCAATGTGTCTTCACCAATAATGACTTCTTCGATCAAATCACAATATCCTACTTTTACAGATTCTGGATGGTCAAAAGTAGATGCTACTTCTGCCCCAGTCACCAGAGCGAGTCGTTCAACTCCATCAAAGTCTGCATGTTCAATCGATGATATTCCAGCGTCACTGAACAATTGTTCTGGCCAGTTATAAATCAACTGTCGGTTTACGAAACAATTTATACCCAAACTTTTAATCTTCTCTACCTTTGACTTCATCTTTTCTCGCTCTGCTTTTTCAAGTTCGGCAAGTTTTCCAGTAGAATCGACCTTTACTCTTGCTCCGAAGATCTTGACCTTGTCAGTGTCCATGGCTGTGTTTGCGACTAGTATTTTTGCCTTTTCTACCCGTTTAGGTTGATTGACTCCAAATCTCTTGTCAAGTATAAATCCCGAATCGAGATATGAATCAGATAATTTACCACCAGACTTTTTGATGATTTGTATGTGTGTTAGATCTGTAGATCCTTGCATTCTCAATACTGCATCAACTGCTAATTCTGCAAAATATTGTCGGTCTTGAGATAAAACTTTTGATGAAAGTGTAGTTCGTGCAATTGCGAGTAAATCTTGTCGGAATAATTCGGGATTCTTGCTGTTGTCTACAGCTGATGCCTCTAAAGCTTGTAATGCTGCAGCACTACCTATACGATAACCTTCGATTATAGTCTGAGGATGCATTCTTTTATTCACGAGTATTTCAGCTTCCCGTAAAAGTTCTGCTGCCAAAACTGTGACCGAAGTTGTTCCATCTCCTACTTCGTCATCTTGTACTTTTGATATGTTTACCAAAACCTTTGCTGCGGCGTTGTCCAAGGCGATTGATTTGAGGATAGTCGCACCGTCGTTTGTGACCATAATCTCACCGGTGGATCTGAATGAATTTTAGTCTTGAACGCAAATCTTCATCAACTCTGATACCGGTTTTACTTACGCGGATTGTAAAATCTTGTCCATTCCCTTTGGTCCGAGGGTACTTTTTACCAAATCTCCTACAGCAATTGCTCCGACAAAGGCAGAGAGACGTGCATTCTCACCCTTTTCTTCAATGACATCTTCGGCGAAGATCTGGGTAGGATTTTGGTAGGACTTGTGAAACATTAGATTGAGCCACTGACATATATGATTATCAACGCTTACCATGAGCGCAATTATGTATTCGTGTTTCGGAGACTACTGTAGCTAATGTTGTCAAAGTCGTGTATTATTTTTCTGATGTTCACTTCAAGAACAGTTCTTGGCAATTTTTTGGCCGATATGTTTGTACTACTGCATTGCGGAGAAGTGGTCAAGTATCATAAATGTTATGGCCAAAAGACACGCCGAACAACCTTTGGAAGAGGTAGCAGCAACAGATTCACCCGTACCTAAACGAGTAAAAATACAGCCTCCGACCGTAGAAGATGAATCCCCACCCCCACCTCCACAACAACAAGAAATACTAGAGGGTACGAATGGGTTAATTCATTCAAATTCGGACCATAAGCAGACTAAGCAATTGGATGAAGATAATGATGATGACGACGATGATGACGAGAGTGACAAGTTACCAAGACCTCATGGCTTACGGAATATGGCGCCAACAGAAGGATACGGTGATTTATATCTTGATACAATCAATCGTTCAGTCCTCGACTTTGATTTCGAAAAGCTATGTTCTGTCACCCTCTCAAATCTGAATATATACGCTTGTCTAGTATGTGGAATATATTATCAGGGAAGAGGATCCAAATCACAAGCATATTTTCACGCTCTTGAGATTGGACATCACGTATATATCAATTTAACTACGAAAAAGGTCTATGTCTTACCCGAAGGATATGAAGTACCCTCTAAATCATTAGACGATATTAAATACGTCGTAGATCCGACCTTTACAAAGCCAATTGTGTCAAAACTCGATAAAGAAAGACAACCTTCATGGGATCTACAGGGAAAGAGATATAATCCTGGTTATGTAGGGATGAACAACATAAAATCAAATGATTATTTCAACGTTGCATGTCAATCACTGGCTCACGTTCCACCGCTTCGTAACTTTCTGATGTTGGAGGACTTATCGTCAAAACCAGAAATCATACGCCGGTTCAGCGTTCTTGTTCGGAAAATATGGAATTCAAAAGCATTCAAAGCACATGTCTCGCCTCATGAATTATTACAAGAGATATCTCAAAGATCAAACAAGAAATTCTCCATAACAGAACAATCAGAGCCAGCAGACTTTATGCTATGGTTTCTCAACAGTCTCCATCTCGCTCTTGGCGGTAGTAAAACAAAACCAAAAACCAGTATGATACAACATATATTTCAAGGCTCAATGCGTGTTGAATCACAAACAATTACTGCACGTGCAGATGCACAAGATCGCTTGAGATTCGAAGATGCAGCCATTGAAACAAAGGTCAGCCCTTTTATGATCCTCACACTTGATCTACCAGCCGCACCATTGTTTCAAGACGACCGAGAAAAGAATATTATACCACAAGTATCTCTCTCGCATATTCTAGGCAAATACGACGGTATAAAAAGTCAAGAACGATTAAACACTCGTATGAGATATCGCTTACTTCATCCCCTTCCGCCGTTTCTTATAATGCACATCAAACGTTTCAGTCCGAATAAATTCTTACAAGAACAGCGAAATCCTACTATTGTTACTTTTCCATCTAGAACTCTCGATATGAGCCCCTACATAGAACCAGATCCCTCACAACATCCGGTCGGTGAACCGGTAATATATGACCTTGTAGCGAATGTCACGCATGAAGGTGTTCGAGTCAGAGATGATAGTGTCGAGGGAGAAGCAGAGAAGAAAGTTTGGAGAGTGCAATTACTTGACAGAGGCGGAGTTGACAGTCAAGGAAAGCAAGAGGGTGATCGCTGGTGGGAAATCCAAGATCTATATGTTAGTCGTGTCGAGGCAGAATTGCTCAGTACAAAAGAAGCATATGTCATGGTCTGGGAGAAACGGAAGAGTAATAAAAAAGCCAGCACGAATAAATAAATAAGGAGGAATATAAGTTCTCTTTATTATATCATAAATTTGTATCATGCTATTGACTTTTCCCTTTGCTTCTCGGTCGACCTTTCACCTTGTCCAAATCGTCCACTAAGCAACCTAATACAAATCAACACAATTGCACCAAATAGTCCGAGCTTCATCAAAAGACTCAATCCTGTTTGATCATCTGTTCCAATATCGATCGTTTTTATTCCTAAATCAATATAAAGTCAGTCAGAATTCTGTTTTATCTGATAGAAAGGTATAAGCTTGACAGAAATGATTGAAAGGTAGAATGACATTCGACCTACCATGCGGCTCTCTCATTTCTCAACATAAAGGATGATAAGGAGATAATCAAAGTTCTTCTTTTGTACCTTCAGGAGTATTTGCAGCAGGACTGTCAATAGCATCGCCAGTAGGCGAATCAGCCTCTAATTCTCCCGACTTGCTAATCTTGACGACCTTGGCTGGCTTGTCCTGAGCTCCCTTCTGGACATTTTGAATTTTGTCGACAATATCATAACCTTCGACAACCTCACCAAAAACTACATGTTTTCCATCCAACCATGGTGTAATTGCTGTCGTGATAAAGAATTGGGAACCATTGGTATCTTTACCAGAGTTGGCCATGCTCAAGAGTCCTTCTTTAGTATGTTTCAACTTGAAGTTCTCGTCAGGGAATTTTGCACCATAGATTGATTTTCCACCGGTTCCATCTCCACGTGTGAAATCTCCACCTTGAATCATAAAATCCTTGATAACTCGATGAAAGGTTGATCCTTCGAATCCATATCCTTCACTACCAGTAGATAGCTTTACGAAATTCTCTGCGGTTTTGGGTACAGTTTTGCCATATAATCCAATTACAATACGACCAAGAGGTTCATCACCATGAGTTATGTCAAAGTAGACCTTGTTTGTAATTTTTGGACCTCGTGGTGGACTGGCATTTTGTGCGAATGCGAGGAATGCAAACGTCAAGATGGTCAGAACAAGTATAACTCCTCTTTGTATAGTTGCCATTTTGTTGATATGAGAATATGAATATAAATTCAATTAGACAACTATGAAGCTGTCCAAAACCTGGAGGCCATGTAGCTTCCCAAAAACCTGGAGGCGGATCTATCCGCCGCACCCCGCGAATGAGGTTTTGGTTTGCTTCTTTTTTCTTCCCCGCATATACATGTTTCGAGAAACCATATATGGCAGACATGAATATCAATGGGTACATACTATCAATCATACTACCATATCACTTCTCCTAATAAGTAGCGCTTTGTTCAAACCAAACATCACTCCGCCAGATAAATGTCTACCACTACGTTCCTCAGAAACAACGATATGACCAATACATGACGAGAAACAAAAACTTTCGCTAATCACCTGCATGACCGTTATATAACCCGCTTTTCATCTTCACCACACAGTGGGCGGAGCATTATTTTGAGAGCACAGAGAAATAAAAGGAATCAGAAACTTCCTTTTGGTTCAAACACAATCCAACCGAAACACCATTCTAGATATTTGGTAACATATGGTGGTATTGGCAGACGTCACTCATTCAGGTATATTGCGCAGTCATACTCAATGAGTTTGAATAGCGTCTGACAACTAGTGGCAGGTCAAGCCAGGCGCTTTTGATCATTTATTATCTCTTTACATGCTTATGAGTTTTGATGATTAAGCATGCCTTCTGGCTCCATTCAACGTCTCGGAAATGTCCTTTTCTACTTCTTCATCCTTTCAGCTTTGGTGGCAGCTCAGCAGCAGCAGCAACAACAACAAGACCAACAACAACGAATAGGATCGTCACAAAATGAACATGACTCCTTCCAGAGAGAGCAGATAGATATACAAAATTTGGAAAAACCTGTAACTCGTCGGACAGGAAAAGATACACAAGCAATAATATCAAATCCAAACAAACATGAGCGCGCCTTGGCGACTTTTACTGCTCCGGTTGGAGGCATCGCCTTTCCTTCTGTTCGAGCACATTCTGCATCCCCGATCGACACCATTTCGGCGTCTGTCAACGGACTCTCGCGACATTTGGCGCGATCTTTGCAGGATTGGGAAGTTGCAGATATAATACTTTTGGCGACTGTCGATGGTAGGATTCATGCGTGGGAGAGAGAGACAGGGAAAGCCATGTGGTCCTTTGTCGTAGATAGACCAATGGTACAAACAACATATCACAATCACAATTCTACCGAATCCTCAGATCAACATAAATCAATCGAGGACGATTTCTTGTGGATTGTAGAACCAAGTCAGGATGGTGCCCTTTTTGTATATTCTCCAGCTTCAGGCAAAGGAATGCAACGATTGGGATTGACTGTCAAACAACTTGTTGAAGAATTATCCCCGTATGCTGGGGATGAACCTCCGGTTGTGTATACCGCTGAGAAGAAGAATATTCTATACACGATCGGTGCCTCTACAGGCAAAATTCACAACATGTTTAGCTCAGCAGGCGCCATGACTTTGAATGACCAGAGATGTCGAAGAGGGAATCCACTTCAGCCATTTGATGATCAAGATTGTGACTCCATTGGTACCATTACACTCGGCCGGACCGAGTATACTGTTGGTATTCAAGATAAACATTCAGGAGCGCCAATTTGTACCATTAGTTATTTCGAATGGGGACCAAACAATCGCGACAAGGATCTTCAGGGTCAATACGCAGCTACACTTGATGATCGTTATATTTATACCAAACACGATGGTGAAGTTTTAGCTTTGAAACGTTCGAAAAGTATCGATGCTGATAGACAAATGACAACAAGTGAGGTACTGCTCTTTAGCCACAAACTATCAGCACCTGTCGCTCGAGTCTATGATGTAATCAGGCCGCACAATACTGACTTGACAGCCGAAGGGGATTCATCTTTGGTCATTCTACCACAACCAATTGATCCAATCGATACTGCTCGACCATTATTGGACGAAGTATTTGTCAATTGTACTGAAAATGGAGGATGGTATGCATTGTCACAACATAATTATCCCCTCGCAACAAGAGATGCACCATCTGCTCGTTGTCAGACGGACGGATTTTACATGAGTCATGTATCATTGTCGAGCGAGGCATTTGAGAAACAAAAGAAGAAGCTGATAGGTAAACATGATCTATCGGCTGCCAATGCCAATGCCGGACCAGGCTATACTGCTGCCATTGGACCGGGCGATATGCATGTTCCTTCGACCCTTCCGCCCGGACCAGAACCTCCACGACTTATTGAAGCTGGTCCTAGTGTATCAAAGACGTGGGCATCATCGTTACCATCTCCGTTGACATTGATACTGTCCGTTTTGATTAGTCTTGCTGCGATTCCATCTACTCGTAACCAATTATCTACAATCATTCGGCTTTTGCTTTTGGGTAATTCAGCCCAGAATGACGGTTCCAAGGCTTTCAAGGTTTTCGATTCTGTTGACGTTACACAGACCATCGACGAGGCCTCGGAGTCCACTCTCTCTCCACCTGAAAAGATAGATTCTGATCATAAATTACGTTTCCCAGAACCTGCAGAAGAAACAATCTTTCCCCAGGATCCGCTCTCTGAGAATGAAGCCATTAGCACAGAGACAGACAATATAGGACCTCTGGAAACTCCCCGTGCCGTTAGATTCGAAGATGATAACCAAACACCTGTGCAAGGTTCGGGCGGATTGAATGCCATAAATGGATCGCCAGTCAAATCGGAGAAAAAGGCCCGGAGAGGGGTAAGAGGTGGAAGGAAGATCAAAGAGAAGAAATTGGAACAAGAACAAGCAATGCAACGTAAAAGAGCCAGTAGTATAACCAAGACAGATGGTGTCACTTTACCAGCAGTTGTAAATCTAGTTGATGATACTGCTACCGCAACAATCGCAACTCAAATTATTAGCGTTGATGCGTCAGAAAGTCCAAATGTGTCTGGCAAAATTCAAATCAATAATTTGGTAATTAATACTGATAGATTGATTGGGCGAGGATCTGCAGGTACATGTGTGTTTGAAGGTAGTTTTGGAAAGCGGGATGTTGCCGTGAAGCGTATGTTGTCACAATATTACGAGCTGGCATCACAAGAAGTTGTATTTCTCCAAGAGAATGATGATCATCCGAATGTCATTCGTTATTATTGTCAAGAAAAGGACCAGAACTTTTTATATATTGCTGTTGAATTATGCCAAGCATCATTGTGGGATTTATTCAATCCAATGCATGGTGATGCAAGTAAAAGGGAAGCATATGCTGAAATGTTGGCAGCCATACAAAAAGATGTTTCGTCTGCTTTGTTTCAAATTGTACTCGGATTGAGACATCTTCACGCACGTCGGATTATACATCGAGACATTAAACCACAGAATATACTAATTGCTAGACCTACAGCTACAAGAAAAGGGCCACATTTGTTGATTTCTGATTTTGGATTATGCAAAACCCTTCCCGAAAACGTTTCTACGCTTGTGGATCCAACAAATAATGCTGGAACGTGTGGATGGAAGGCTCCTGAACTCATTTCTCAGCCGAACGAGACTGTATCTAATAATAACAATGATCAAATTAGTTCATCATCCATTTCTGCGGAGGGAATTAATATTAATGGTCCAATGGCTGGAGTGAAACGAGCTGCCGATATATTTTCTCTCGGCTGTCTATTCTTTTGGGTCTTGACGGGCGGATCTCATCCGTTTGATGATAGAGAAGGATGGGCACAGATTCGGGAATTGAATATAAAAAAGAACAATCCTCAAAACATGCATAAATTAGATTTGGGAAGCGATACTGAAGAGCCAATGCAACTCATCACGGCAATGTTATCACATCAACCAGAAGATCGTCCAAACGTTGACGAAATACTTCAGCATCCATTCTTTTGGGAAGCAAAGACTCGTTTACAATTCCTATGTGATGTTTCTGACCATTTTGAACGAGAAATTAGAGATCCACCTTCTCCAGATCTGCAAAGACTTGAATCGTATTCGACTGTTGTAATTGAGAACAATAGTGGAGATTTTTTGAGATCTTTACCGCGAGATTTTGTGGATACGCTCGGTAAACAAAGAAAATATACCGGTAGTAAATTATTAGATTTGTTAAGAGCGTTACGGAATAAGAGAAACCATTACGAAGATATGCCTGAAGAAGTAAAGAAAAAGGTTGGAGCTTTACCAAATGGTTATTTATTATTCTGGACCGGTAGGTTTCCTAAATTACTAATGGCTTGTTATGATGTTATTAGAGCTTGTGGATTAGAAAATGGTGAGAGGTTTAAAGGGTATTTTGAAGTCGAGGGTCAATCTTGATCTTTTTCCATTTTATACGGTGCAAATTTGTTGTATTTTATTTATTTTATTGGTTGGATGAAGCGATGTATAATGTATGTACACATGATGATGTAATGAATGATGAACACACAATGATATGTGTATATATACCAAATAAGGGTATACCAATGTCTTTTGATAATGTTTCATTCCGAATTATCTTTGACATGTGGAACTACTTTCAGAAGAGCCTTGACATGTCTCCAATTATGATGAAGAGATGAAAAGGTTTTTAGGATATAAATGTAGGAAATATTGTCTGATCTTCTGAACGTCTTCAGTACTCCATGTTAGCACCTTTCCTTGCCACCGTAGACCTTTACCTCCACCTTTAACATGAGGAAGTATTTCTGTAACACTCTTGACACAGTCTTTGACTAGATCATCATTATTCCCTACTATCGACACCACTCCTACCTTTCCCACATCACCAGAACAGAATACCAACGCTCTTTCCACCGAGCCGTCACTTTTCACTTCGAAAAGATCCCTCGTCAAAGCAGATACTGCATTCAAAACATCCATCCCCTGAGCAGCACTGTGCATACCGACCATGATCCTTTTGGTCCCTTTTTCCTCGGCCACTTGAAACCTCGCTCTGATTTCCCCGGCTAGTGCTTCTGCCAGTTCCTTACTAAGCGCTTTACTCAACCCTCTTGCTTCAGAATTCTGTTCGGAAAGCTTGTCGAATCTCTCTGTAATTCCCTTGAGAGTGTGAGGAGAGTTTATATGCTGTCCCACAGCACGTAGACTGTTGACAGCCGTGGAAGAGAGATTGATCGCTCGAGTCCCAACTGAGAAGAAAAGTCTCGATTGTGTTGTGTGGACCGGATATTGATTATGAAGCAGAAGGATCTGTAACGGTGATAGAGAAGGGAGATGTGTTCCGCAACATCTAACCATGTTAGTAAGGATAACGACGAAACGATAGAGAAAGACACTACGGGTTTTCATCTAATTCGCCGATTTTTATACGTCTCATCACGCCCTTTTCTGCATCGATCGCCTCGGCCATTCCGAGGACGGAAATGGTAATACCCTCTCGAATCGCTGCGTTGCATCGGTTTTGTACGTCGGCAACCTCGGCATCGGTGACTTTTCGTTTCATGTCTACGTAGTTCATCCCCCCGTCCGGTCCCATTCCCCAGCCCATAGTTTCTTGCTCGGGACAGGTATCGAGTATGGCGGAGAGTAAATGTTGTCCGGTGTGTTGTTGCATGTGATCCAATCGACGCTCGAAATCTAGGGTTTGTCGAACTTTTGTTCCAGGGGGAATAGGAACGGGAGACTGGAGGATACATTTCAACCCATCTCTTTGGATATTTATTATTTGAATAGGAGATGACTCGGGGTTAGATAGATCTATAAGAGTGCCGTGGTCACAGGGTTGACCTCCACCTGGACAGTAATACATTCATCAGGCATGATCATCTTAGATGGCGTTACGGAAACAAACTTGATGAGATGATTCGAAAGAGAAGCAAGTGATTAAGCACAATGAATGAAGAGAAGGAATCGATCAAGAACAATGAATTAAGAAAAAACTGAGATAGATAAAGATACCTTCGGGAAATAATACAGAATCAGCACATTCTATCAACCATTCTTTCTTGTCATTACTGTTTAATTTCTCCTTATCGGTTAAGAGTGATGATTGTGATTCTATACACGATATGATTTCTGTATCTAGTTCGCGGAGATATGAGTTCTGCTGACACGCGAGACTTCCTACTATACGACTTTTCTGTGGTGATGTTATGCTCGTCATGTTTTATAAGCCGTAACTATTTTGTAAAGGAATAGGTTGATTGTTATCATGTCGAAAAAAATTAATCGAGCAGGGATGTCAAAATTACTCTCCGGGATTCTGACGGGCCCGTCATACGAACATTACTTACCTGTATCTATGGTCATGCAGAAAGATTAGAAGACTATAAAGCTAGCAAGTGTATTGGCAACGATTCTAATCAGTGTCGGAGTTGAAAGGCAATGTGCGGTTTGGAAAATTTTCATTCTTGATAAACAGTAAAAATACACTCGAACAACATGCCTGTGTCTGATCTGGAAGACTACATCGAAAAACGTCGATACAAAGAAGGTCTTGCGAGATGTAACAAATTGCTGAAAAAGTCAAATGTTCAGCCTATATTACACATCTACAAAGCCCGTTTCCTTCGAGGATTGGGACAACATGAAGAAGCAAAAGCTGCACTTGCTCCGTCACTAGAATTGAAATTGACAATAAATGATACTCAATTCATTCATGATTTTGATATATACATGTATGAAGACCTACGAGAGCATTCCTTTCCGAACGTCTTGACAAATGGCATCGAGGCTAATAAACTATGGTCGAATGTTTTGTCAACAACTTCGAGACAGATTGCAGTGGCGCATTTGAATGATAGATATACTATGGCTATTGTCCAAAGCCGATGGATAGATGTCAGCTACGTACGTAAGGATTGCTACTAATTCATCAAGAGACTAATATCAAAGCAGGCCTTGACTACCTGGAGGAAGTTGGAGCCTGATCGACTTGATTTACGATTTATGCATGTGGTCATCTATCAATTAGTAGCAGAATCGAGTCAAGATCCGATGACGGCAATGATGAATAGTAAACTAGCTCAACGGACGATTGAACAACTAATTAACAGTATTACGACGGAAGCACAATTATGCCTAGTACTCGATGTTTTATCATCTCAAAAAGCACATGATCAAATCATCAAATTGATCTACGAGCATGATGCCATCTACAAGCTTGTCAAGAAAGGATCTCGAGTACTAAACCAACTCGTAACATGTCTTGAAAATGCACAATCCTGGCAAAAACTAAAGGAGTTAACGACATTAATGCTTGATCCATCACAAGCTAATGAATTCTTTGAAAAGTCAGATAGAATTGAAGTGTAAGATGACCGTAAAACGTTGAAGAATATCAGTTGACTTTTGTTTCAGATCAAGAACGAATTGGTCGACGTGGGCATCGTGGCTTCGTGCATGTCGTGAATTGGGCGAGCCCTCTACATGGCCACCGAAACGTCCTTATCTTGAATTATCGGAAGAATCAAGAATAAGCATTTTGATTGATTTGTGGACTGCTAGACATACTGAGAACCTTGATGAGCTTTGTAAGCATATCAAAACTTATTTCGAACTGTTTGGACACAAGACATATTGCTACAGCGATCTCAAAGATAGTCTTCAAGTGACCACCGAGAGTGACCGAAGCATGATAGTCAAGGAAATCGACGACCTTGCTGCAAATCTTGAAAAGGCACATCCGGACTATAAAGTAAGCATTGCACGATAACTTGATATATTTTTCTCGGCTGACTTTATCAATCATAGAAATTAGACATCCTAATATGTCGTATGAATGCGGTAAAGATACGATATATTCTGACAATTGCCGCCGTCCAACTACCTGCGCTTTATGATATTTTTGCCATCGTTGGGCAGCTCGTTGATATTTTTGAGGAATCCATGGCAGTCAATCGGACTTCCATGCCAGAAATTCCTTCATTGCTGGTTTCGGCTCTTCTTCGAGCTCAAGAAGTCGACCCAAATGGAGAGTATACTCTTCTTGCTGCTGAAATGTTGACTCGACTAGCCCCAAGATTCGATTACCATGCTTATATACTTCGATCATACATCTATGGTTCTTATGGCCTATCTACACTTGCAATCAAGGACATGGAAAGTCTGAACATAAGAGAGATCCAACGGGATACAATATCTCATGTCACGTCTACACGGCTATCGATAACCTATCCATTTGGAGGGCAAATAATGAGCTTGTCACAATGTCAACCAAAAGCTTTATTAACCCAGAACCTAAGTATGTATGAAATGACGATAGATCGTTTAGCTGAACAACAATATACACTATTACAGAGTGCTAGATCAGATATGATGCTTGAACTTACTAATCTTAGACGTGTATTGACTCGTAGTCTCAATAGACGATTGATGATCTTGGAACTCAGAAGAAGGTCTCGACTCACCAATACATTGGAGTCGTTTGATCATAATATATATCCAAACACAATTGATGGATGGTCAAAGAATCTTGAGGATTATCGAGACTATAATGTCTGCGAGAAGTTCGATATCTTTAATGATTTTGAGAGCATTGAAAGACGCTTACATCATAATTGTAACGTTCCAAACCAAGAATGGATATATCAGAATCTAAGAAATGATCAACTTTGTTGTTTGATCAATGGAACTGAACCACTTATTGGAAGTATACTGCCAGAATCTGTTAATCGTTCAGACAGCAAGTCTATGACAGTGTTTGAGAAGAAGATTCAACCATTCTGGGATACCCTTGCGGATGTCACTGCTCACATCTTGCAAATCAGATCCATGCCGAACAAGACAAAGGATGAAGATGTTACAGATGACTTGACTGTTCATTTACTTGATAAATTGATCCCACAAGACATGCTGAGTAGATCCGACAACGCTTCTTCATTACAACCAGTCGAATGTTTACAAAGTATCTATCTAATCGCTGATCTACTCAAGGCTATATATGGTCTAACAACAGCTATCCAAGATATCAATTCTGGAAAACGTAAAGGTCTAAAGACTTCTGGGAAATGTATTGAACCTGTCAGAACAGCTTGTGAGAAACATCTTGCTCATCTTCAAGACTTTGCAAAGAAGCAAGTCACCTCGTTCGATGCGCACTCGATTAGTTTATCGCTAGCAAAGACCTGGGCAAAGGTATATGAGGCGACATCAAAAGAGGCCAATGGTACCAGAGATATGAAGCCCAAAACCTTTTCTGATGCAAGAAAATCGAATTTCTGGATAGTTGGAGCAAATTTTATACAAGCAAGTGCCAAAGATGCATGGTTGGGAGTAGCTAAACTTCAATTAGGCAACCAAGTGAATGTGGTGAAGAGGTAATTGAGAGATGTGATGGAAGAAAGTAGTATATACTATAGAATCATATATAACGAACCCATTATCTAGTAATTGTGTCCTATTATTATTCGTCCCATTATATTAATTGACTTTGATATAGCAGCCTGAACTATTCATGACTTTTTGTGACTCTCATCTATTGCTCATATTCATCTGCCGCAAGACTACAAAGTGAAATTGCACTCCAAGAAATTTTCTTACTACAATATTGTGACTGAAATATCAACACACGGCAACAACTGACCATCTAGGGTAGCATGCGACGTATACTGTGTTTAGCACAACATACATCTACTCGGAACGTTTCTCCACGACTTGTAAGTTTGAGATCTTACGCTACAACAACGAAATACGGTCAACCAGTGCACGAAACCCATCCACATATTCTACAACCTGGCGAACGTGAGATCGATCATCCCTATAACTTTTCGTTGCACATGTTGACTGAATCTAGTGACTCGAGGAATCACTGCTCTTGAATATCACCAGCGTCGGACAAGACTAGTAGAAAAGCTCGACGATGGCGGAGTTGCAATTCTCCCGTCGGCGACACTAAAGACTCGTTCCGGACCTGTCTTTTATGAATTCCATCAAAAATCGGATTTCTTCTACTTGACAGGTCTCAACTCCCCAACCAGTCCTAGTTCTAGTAATATCTAGCTAATTATGAATAGGATTCAATGAACCTTCTTCACTTGCAGTTATAGGTAGGTCCTTTCACACTTCATTCTTTCACTTTGTATGTTTATTGAAGGACGTCTGATGTAACGTTGGTAAAGCAAAGGACTCTTCTGAGCTAGGCTATAAATTCCATCTCTTCCTTCGACCGAAAGATGCTAGGGTAGAAGCATGGGATGGGCCGCGGACAGGCCTCCAAGGAGCGCAGGACATATTCAATGCTGACGAGGTAAACAATCATTTTTCCCTATCGTTGTATCTTTCCCACTATTTACATTACATATTTCCATCATCGTCCTTTGATACACTTGTTCTGATCACCACAAAAGGCCCATGACATCTCTCTCCTCCCCAAACTCCTCCCCTCTCTCCTCCGTCCCAATTCAAAACTCTACCTCAACTCCCCCTCCGACCCTTCTCCCAAACAAACCCCCTGGCAGAAATTCCTCCACGGCTCGCCCAAACCAACGCCTCTCCAGTCTCTCGTTCCAAGTTCTAAACTCGAACCTCTCCGTCCAATCATTAATTCTCTCCGCGTTGTGAAATCCGAAGCAGAAGTCAAGAACATGCGCCGAGCTGGACAGATTTCCGCGAGGGGGTTTACGAAATCCATGGCTGAAAGGTATACATTTGAAAAAGACCTCTGGAATGATTTAGCGTATGGGTTTAAAAAGGGAGGCTGTGAGATGGAAGCATATGTTCCCGTCGTAGCTGGTGGAAAGGTAAGTTCCTTTCGATAAGGTTCTAGAAGAGATACTGATGGTGGACAGAATGGTTTGGGGATACATTATACGCATAATGACGATATCTTACGGTCAGTCAACGTTACGATTGTAGTTTGAGATTGATGAAGTGCTGATGTTGAGATTGTAGAGATGGCGAAATGGTCCTTGTAGATGCTGGAGGTCAGTATGGGAATTACATCACGGACATTACGCGGACTTGGCCCGTCAATGGTAGATTTACGACCGCTCAAAAGGATTTATACAACGTTGTGTTGGATGTGCAGAGGAAATGTATAGCTTTGTGTAGCGAAAGTGCTGGGATGACGCTCGATCAACTTCATAGAACAGCTGAACAGGGTCTGTACGAAGGATTAAAGTCTTTGGGATTTGACATGTCTGGTGATGTGAGTGAAATTGCCATATCTGTGAAAATCAGCTGATCATAGTTTTACTAATATGTACGAATGTGGCAGAGCTTGGAACATTTGTTTCCACATCATGTAGGTCATCATATCGGTCTAGATGTACATGATGCACCGGGCTATTCTCGCACAGAAATATTAAAAGAATGCAATTGTGTCACAATCGAACCGTGAGTTTGCGATATATCATGTATACAACCAAAACAAATAACAGTAGCTAATTACAAAAACAGTGGATTATACATACCTGATGATAAGAGATGGCCAAACGCATTTAGAGGTATGGCTGTTAGGATCGAGGACAGTATATGTGTTACGAAAGAGCATGCCTACGTTCTCTCTACTGAGGCTGTAAAAGAGATTGATGATATCGTGGGGCTTACGAATGATTGATGTATATGGTGTCTTGCATTGCCAGCGCAATATAAATAAAAGTGTCTATATTCATAACGCCTGCTCTAATGCATAAAGTTCAAAAAGATTATGTGCACATCGTAATCGCGCAAGACATGTAGGAACTTATCAAGATGATAATATTACCTGATGAACCTGGATGGATGAGAACAGCGGCATGTAAGCAGCACACAGATAGCTTTCTGATTGCTATCGCTTCATATCAATTTCTCATCTGGTCTCATGCAAGCGTTGCCGTTTCTCTAGCTCCTCAGCAAAATCGTGGAACTTGGGAGGGCCGTCTTCGTGCGTTTGGGGCAACTTCTTCAATCGGAAGTTGTGCGATTCTTCTTCAGTAGCCAGGGAATTAGAATGGTTTGGAATGCGGAGTTTGGGAGTCGCTTGCCCTGAGTCATTGTCAGTGTGGTCAGCGTAAGCTGCATCGAAATAACTTTCGACCTCTCCTTGTGAGTACTCATGTAACAGAACTGAGCTCGAGGGGCTTTCCTCACCATCATCCGAAAGTCCAAAAGGATGTGATTGTCGGGAATCATTCGGCGCTATAACAGGCGAAGTGCTCTGACTTATGACTGAAGTTCCGCTGTTGGGAGACCAATTCGGTGACCTCGAGGGACGGGACCGAGGGCTGCTAGACCCAGAGCGAGCTGGGAACTGGCCTTGTTTAGAAGATGCTGTAGCTGTGAGGCGGCGAACAGAAACTGGGGAACGCCCTCGACGAGCTCGCTTCGTACTGGGGAATGTTGGGCTCGAGGGAGATGTTCCGGAGAGAGCTTGCGATTTTGGACGGGCAAGAGGGGTAGAAACTCCATCCGAAGTCCGAGACCTGGCACGAGAAGGTATTGATTGGCCATTAATCTTTGACTTTTCAAGTATTAACGGGCTCGTTGCAGCAGATTGTGCGTAGTGAGGTCGAGTTGGTAGTTTACGTTTGATAAGTGAAGAGACGTGCTTTGTAGCAGGTGGTATTTGAGGATTCCCACTACCTAAGTGTAAATCGCGATTCTGCGGAGGTGAACGAGCCAATGAACTTGGTCCGACTTTCACGATTGTGGTAGATCGCGGACCGCTATTTATCAACGATTTGCGGCATGCGACAGGTTCATTTGGCTGCTGTGGAGAGGGCATTTCTTTCGCGTGACCTTGGGAATCGGTCTCGATCAAGCGTCTGAACTGGTCAACAATTCCAGACTTATCAACTGATTTTTCGGTATCGCGATGCAGATTTAGTAGGTATTTACCACGGTCTACCTTGATACCGAGCTTTTCGCAGATATCGATAGACCGAGACCCACCCCAGGCCTTGTGCATCTGTAGAAGCTGTAAAAGCTTGATTAGATCATCCTGTTCGAGTATGTTGTAGTCATGTCCCCTATTGTAATATTCAAAGAAGATTTGAAGCTGGCTTTTGAGGGTTTTCTCTCCATACACAGGTCCAAGGTCAGTGTCCCTATCGCTTCTAGTACTGGAAGGACACAGCTGATAATACAACGACCGAAATCTACCTCGCAATTTCTCCCTGAATTTAATTGTATCCGCTTCAAATCGTGGAAAGGTAGTAGGTCCGGCTCGAATGTAATATTTAACTTCGAGGCTTTCTTCTGTAGTGATGGGAGTACGTTATTTTTGACGATTTCATTCTCGCGCCATAAGTTATGCTCCTCGATGCACATCAAAGCACACTTCAAGACATCGATCGCTGGGAGTTTTGACTGCTCATCTTCATGATATATTGGCGCGTCTGCTTCGAAGGTTCTGATGAACTCGTCAACGGTCAGGAGGAGAATTTTTATAAATGTTATTAAAGCCGCCGCAGGCATTGTTGTGGACAGATCTTTGTGGACAAAAGAAATATAAACAAAGGGGAAAAAGTAGATGGATAGAATGAGAATAAGGAGATGGGGGTTGGCCAGAGTTTAACAGACCCTTTCCGAGCACAGGAGCCTGCAAACGCCACGAGATCCTACCAATCCTTTGAGATGTTCCATGCAATGTTGATAGTTTCCCCGTCACAGTGAATGCCCGATACTAGAGCGGTGGCGCCAACCCCACGATCTAGCATGGTACGGATGAAGAAGTATAGAATTGCGCATGTGCGGTAATGATCATTAGTGACGCAAGCAGGATATATTATTAGAGTTATGCCTGTGCATATAACGTGGCTAGGTATGTGGACGTGGACGGGAAGGAACGCGGGAAGGAACGCGGGAAGGAACGCGGGAAGGAACATGGGAAGGAACGCGGGAAGAACGCGGGAAGGAACGTGGGAAGGAACATGGGGGTAACACCGGCAAAACTTCAGGACGCAGTTCAGCTGGAGGATGTAACTCGGCGGACCCAACTTTAAGGTTGAGTCGACCCGAAAATACGGGGAAATGCGGGGAACCTTAAAGTTGGTCGACTTAGCTTTAGACTTTAACGGCTTAGTCGACTAAGCAATTATGCTAGTAAGTAGTCTAGAAGGCCTTTAAAACACCTTTATATATCTAAAATTAGAAAGGGCTTTAAAAGGCGTTTTAGTAAGTTTAAAAAGTATAAGTAAATTATAAGTAAAGTATAGGTGAATTAAAGATAGCTTTATAATCTCGTGTTACATAAGCTTATGTAAGCTTAGGAGAGCTTAGTTAGTAGATTAAGTGAATTATTATCCTTCTCTTGTTTTATACTTCTTTCTCTTCTTTAATTATATAATATCTTATGTAAGTACATTTTTGATTAAAAAGACTTAATAACACCTTTCTAAGCCCTTCCTAGAAATCTATATACTATTAAAAATGTTAAAATTACTAAAAAATTTTATAAGTTAGATAAATTTCAAAAACGGTCTTTAAGAGGCCTCTAAAAGGCCTTCTAACATCTTTTTAAGAACTATATTAAAAATACCTTACTTTTAAGAAGCTACTAGTAGGAATGCGTACATAGAAACTAGTATGCTTTAAACGGCCTTTTAAAGGCCTTTAACTAATTATTATTTAAGAGGAAGATAAATTAATCTATATTATTTAAGGGGAAGTCTTCTACTATTATAGTATTAATAAAGAAAAGGATATAATATATAGGGTAAGGCCTCTTAAAGGCCTTTTAAAGGTGTTTTACTAATTATTTTAAAGAAAAAACTTAGAGATACTAGAGCTTTATATAATTATATTAAATTATATTATTATGTTAAAAAAGACTAAGAAAAAGAGGTATATTACTAAAGTCCTTAATAAAGGCTTTAATTCTAACTACTATTTAAGTTTACGCTATTAAAGAACTAAAGGCAACTAGGAGCTAAGTAAGTTAAGGATATGAAAAGTAAGCTCTTTAAAAGGCCTCTTTAAGGCCTTCTACTAATTTTTCTAGTTTTTTTTAAAAAAGTTATAAAAAAACATAAGGTAACTTATGTAGATAGAGACGACGCCTCTAATAACAGCGTAAAAGTCCTTACTATTATTCGTGTGATAGAAGAGATATATACTTCTATATAAGTATGTAGTAGCGTGTAGGACCTATAGCTTATAGTAGCTGTAGATATAGACTAATTGCTGCCTTCGATAGATAACTTGGAAGTCAGACTACATATATTTGTGTGCGCGTGCTAAGACGCGTCACGTGATACTTATCCGTACTTACTAGGGTTGTCTTATAACAACTGCCTCCCCTCTCTAGCAGCTTGACCTTAAGTCGTTTCGGGTAGGCTATAGGCTTGTCCTTCGCTTACTTTTACCTTGCGAGAGCCTTGCGAATACCTTGCGAGTCGTAGGATTTTGCGACTCTGGTTTCTCGTAGGCCTCAGGCTTCTAGACTCAAAAACTTTAAGGGGCTTGCTACTCGAGCGCGATTCGAACCATAGACTTAGCGTTTCCGCCTCGCTAGAAGGAAGCATGACCTTAATTTAGGTTTAGGCTTCTAGGCCAGCTTCCCGCATTTTAGCGGTCGTTCGCCTGTCTATTGTTAGCGTTCATTCATACATTTACTTACATTAGACCGTGATTAGTTACAAGTATACTTTCACTCTTTGTGTCGTATCTTTGTCTTGTAACTAGCTTGTGAATTTCGTGAGGCATTTAGGGAACAAAGCTTTTCACTTTGTTGTCGACGCGTGAGCGTTAGTGAATGACAATAGCCTACTTTGTTCGCGACATTCTGGATTAAGACATGCGAGAAAGCGTGAAGAGTGAATGTAAGCGTGAATGTGAGAGTAAGTACGAGTGTGAATATAAAGCTAGTAGGTATAAAGGTAGTGCTCTTTCTCTTCGTTACTCCTTCTTCTTTTCTTCATCTTCTCACATCATCAATTTTCTGCTACTACTAGCATTCTTTTCCCTTCACAACTTTTGGCTATTAATAGCCTAACATAAGTACTCCTTATACTCCCTGCAGGTTTGTGCCTATAGCTAAAATCCACGAAGAAGATCGTCTCCCCCTAGTTAATACTTATGTACGCTATACGTAATACTTTAACGACCTTAATCGTAAGTATACTAGTACCTTAGGTATGACTTAGCTAACTGTTCGTAGGCGACTTATGCGATAGTCAATTTATTCCTAGTATAACTCGCAAGTGTTCAACTTACTCTGCCCCTTCTAATAGGCACGAATACTACTTAGTAGACTATCTACTACTTTTCCCTTATCTTAATCGCCTAGTGAGAGCTTGTCGTCTCGCCTTAGAGGTCCCCCGATCGTAACCTATATAATACGCTAGTACTCTCTTAAGCTTAAATAATGCTTAAGCGGACTTCATCCCTCTACTTCGTCGTTAGTAGACTACTCGCGCCTAACGTCACTAAACGTTTCGTTAGTAAGGGTAATCGATTATTCTAGCAGAGGAGGCCTTAGACGCTCAGGAGCGTCAAACTAGTGCTATAGAGCGCTAGGCACAAATCTTCGAGGCTCTTATTACTATAAGTCTCGTCTTAGTCGCTTACATTTACGTAGCTAACTATTTGTAGCGTTTAGCTCCTGCTACTACTAACTTTAGTACTATTAACGACTCGCCTATTCTATTCCGCTTAAATAACTATCGATAACGCACGCCCCTAACAAATAGGAACACTAGACAAGCAACTACTCTTACTAGTCCTTCTAATGCTAGTCGTCCCTGCGATAGTTAATCTACCTCCCCTCGGGATCGGCCTCTCGTTAACTAGGTTCTACCCCTAGTTGTTACCTCTCCTAGGTTAACTATAAAGCAGATCTTGTAGGCTGTCCGTGCCAACTTGCTCCCCGTGCCTTCTACACTTATTAGTATATCCTTGGACTCTTCTTTTACGCCCTCTTAAGCTTCGCCTCCTAGATCTCCTCACGTCTCACTACTAGCGCCCCTACTTGATCGTTTATACTATTAGGCTAGTATTAGCGCCATGATTAATCTAACGATCTACTATCTTCTCGCTAGTTCTCGTCGCTTACGCGTTAATCTCTACGCTAAGCTAGTCGCTAACAGGCTTCTTATGAGCGTCGCGACACGTTTAGGAGGAATATTAAGTAATGTAGATAGACAGTATAGAGAACGTAACCTATGAAGAAAAGGGTTCGTCTAGACAGGTTAGATAGAGAAAAGAAATGAATTAGCACGGTATTAGCGTTAGCATATCATAATAGCATTAGCATTAGCATTAGCATATTAGGCGTTACTAAAACATAATAAAACTTGACTTTTTAGGTACCTTACTTTCTCCTAGCGTTTAGCTACCTTTAGTTTTGCCTTTGCATTAAACCTGTTAACTAACTCTTACGAGTTCCTTGCTGCTTCTGCGTTAATCTATTAGTTATATTCCTCTAGCTAATTAGTCTATTTAACGAGATATTACGTTTCGCTCTTCCGTTTCCTTATGTCTAGTATCTCCTCTACTTCGTATTCTACGACCTTGTCTATAACTAAGGGCTTTTGTAGATTCACTTCTTTACCCTTCCTAGGGTGATATAGCTCTAGTAAGGATACATAGAACACGTTGTGTACTAGGAGGTTTGTTAGTAGGGCTAAGTAGTAAGCTTGCTTACTAATCACTTCTGTGATACGGTAAGGGCTAGCAAACCTTACGGTTAGCTTCTTATAAGGCTACCTTAGCCTAATGTTCTTTACGTTTAGCAACATAAGGTCCTATACGTTATAGCTCTTTAGTAGGTGCTTTTTATTATAGTGTAGGTCCTAGCTAGCATAGGCCCTCTCCTAGCACTCTTTCATTACGTTTTGCTCGCGCTCTATCTCCTAGATTCTTTGCTCTATAGCTAGCACCTCCCCTTCCTGTAGCTCGCCCTAAGTCGATACATAAGTACCTTTAATATCCCTGTTATATGCGTGTATTATGTTGAAGGGTAACTTCCTTATAGTAGTATTTATAGCATTGTTTACTATAAACTCTACTAGAGGCAGCTATTTTAACTATTAGTCTTGTTGCTCTAAGTAGTAGTAACGTAAGTATTACTCTAGGGTCTAGTTTACTCGCTCTGTCTAGCTATCTATTTATAGGTGAAACGCTATTAATAGCCGTTTCTTTATTCTTATATAGTAACAGATGTTAGACTAGAAGGCCGAAGTGAATACTAACCCGCGGTTAGACATAATGTTATTAGGGGTTTTAAATCTTATGAACACCTTATTAACTAAGGCGTCTAGTAGGCCTTTAGACATGATCGTCGTCTTGTATGCTATATATATAACAAATTTAGAGAATCTGTCTACTACTACTAGAATAGAATTTGATATGCCTTCCTCGTTCTTACTAGGTAGTAAGCCCGTTACAAAATCTATCGTGATTTCTTAAAAGGGGTGATCTAGTAGGGGTAGTGCTTGAAGCTCCTTATAAGGTATGTGCTTCTTTGATTTTGACTTTTAGTAGATAGCACACAATTTGCAATATTCTTTCACGTTAAGGTATAACCTTAGCTAGACGTACTTACGCTAGATAAGCTCCTTAGTTCAGGCTTTACTAAAATGTCCTACTATTAGATCGTCATAATATATAGAGATGATTTGCGATCTTAGTGCCTCGTCCTTAGGTACATATATAGCGTCTTTAATATAAAGGAGACTATCCTTTATTTCCCTAGTTACTACTCTTATACGAGGGTTTAAGTAGCGTTATGTGGAGGCATCTAACTTAGTTAAGGTCTTAATAGTCTTTAGCAGGTCTTTTGACAGGGGTTCGTAAGGCTCTTCATTACGGCAGATAGCTACTACTATAATCCTTACTAGACCCCTACTAGTCTATTAACGTTTTAGTTTATAGCTTACGGCCCTTGTGGCGCGTGTACCTATTTGCGACACGGTTGCTGCAATCCTGCGTACTAGACACGTGTCGTCTTTTGTTTCTACCTCCTATAGCTTAAGCTTATTCTAGAGGGTAGGCAAGAGATGTGGAGCTATCTCCTGTATCTTCACGTCCTTTTCGTAATCTAGACGTCTTAATAGCCCGTTAGCAGGATTCTTAGTCTTGGCCTAATGCTCGATAGTAAAGTCAAAGGCTATAAGGTATATTGCCTACCTTGCTTACTAGCTGTTTAGTTTCGTAGTTCCTTAAAAACCTTTAAGATTGTTATAGTTAGATAACACCTTAATAGTATACTACGCCCTATTAAAGTAGTGTCTCTAGTACTTAAAGCTCTCTACGATTACTAGGAGCTCCTAGTCATATGTAGGGTAGTTCTTTTTAGCTTTAATGAACTTCCGTAACTAGAACGTAATTAGGTGCTATTATAGGCATTCCTCTTTAGGGTCTTGCTACGATAAGATCCTAGAGGCTACAAAGTTTAAGGCATTAGTCTCTAACTTAAGCTTTGCCTACGACTTATAGTGCTCTAGCATAAGTGCCTTTATGAAGGCGTCCCTTAGCGTCTTGAAAGCACGCTACTCGACATCTGTCTACACGAGTAGCCTTAGCTTCTTGCCCTTAACGGACCCCTTCATGAGTACCGTTAGCAGCTAGGCGATCTTCGAGTATCCCTTAATGAACCTTTAATAGTAATTAGTAAAGCCTAGGAACACTTATACCTTAGGGAAGGTTATAGGCACCAGCCACTCTAAGATAGTAACGACGCGCTCTAGGTCCATAGATATGCTATCTATAGTAATATAGAAGCCTAGGAAATCTATAGAGGTGTAGTAGAAATCGCACTTCTTAGGATTTACATATAACGAATACTTCTAAAGTCGTTCTAACACCTGCCTTAGGTGCTCGTTATGCTCTGCTTCGCTCTCGCTAAAGATCAGGATATCGTCGAGGTAGATAACATAAAAGACATCTACTAAGCCTGCTAGGGCTTTGTTAATATATGTCTAGAACGTAGCCAGGGCATTAGTAAGCCTGAACGGCATTACTAAGTATTCAAAGTGCCTATAACGAGTGTAGAAGGCTATCTTCTACTCGTCTCCTTTTCGAATTTAGATCTAGTAGTACGTGTCCTTTAGGTCGATCTTAGAAAACACCTTTAAGCGTGCTAACTAGTCTAGCGTCTCGCTTATTAAAGGCAAGGCTAGACGGTTCTTAATAGTGACCTAGTTTAAGCCTTAGTAGTCGACACATAGTTATAAGCTACTATCCTTCTTTAGCACGAATAAGATAGGCGTACTAGCCGGACTTTCTAAGTGCTAGATCTAACCCTTTTCTAAGGCTTCCTCGAGATATCTCGATAGCTCCGTTAGCTCTAACGGAGACAGGCTATATAGCGGCTAGAATAGGGGCGCGGCCCCTAGTTCTAAGTTAATCGGATGCGTAGTATCCTCGTGAATAGTTTCTATTAGAAGAGGACTAAAAACGTCCTCGAAGCCTAATAAGCTAGCTAAGAGCGTAGAGACCGCCCTTACACGAGACTCCTCTAGGCCTTCTAGATAGGCCGCGTCAGAAACTCCTCTAACACGCACTACCGATATTACGTAGTTAGAACCCTCTAGTTCTGCTATAGTGACCTAGGCTACGTTAGCCGACTTGATGTCGTAGCTAAAACGCTATTTGTCCGTCCCTACGTTCTCCTAGACGTTCTCCTACTATCGCTATAAGCGACCTAGGATAATCTCGTCTTTTAGACTAAGGTCTACGGCATAGAAGATGTCAGTTGTCGTCTTCTTTACTCCTAAAGAGTTAGAGACCTGAACTTTTAAACGGTAAGCCTTATAGACAAAGCTATGCCTTCCTTAGAAGTCTATAGCTTACAGGAGCTTAGCGTCCTCTAATTCTAGTAGCTCCCCTTTTGTAACTAGTTGCTAGGAGACTACATTAAAGTCAGCCCCGCTATCTATTAGGAACTGTGCCTATAGTAGCTCTTAGTTAGTTATGACCTTACCCTATAACTTAATTATAGAGGTAACTCTAACTTAGTCCGACGAGGCCTACTACGCTGTTACGTAAGCTACCCTTACTAGTGTCGGCTTATATAGCCTACTACCTTGCCTATATAGACGCTTAGCTTATCTATATAGTTAACTTGCTTATCTATAAGGCGCCTTGCCTTAATTAGGGATTAGACGTATCACGGGACGCTTCTCTAAATACTTAGTCTAATAGTTAGATTCCTTATGGCCCTTGCTATAATATAGACATCTTAGACTAGAGTCTTAACGATGCTCCTTAGTACCGTCCTTTCTTAGGGCATAGCTCGAGCGTTAGCCTTACGACGCGTAGGACTTGTTCTTATCGTGCCTTAGCCTTTTAGAGTCGCGGCCCTTGTAGCTATCGTGCTCCTGATCCCCTGTTTACTTAGACAGAATTTAGTAGGTAGTCTCGTAGGAACGAGCTATATTAATTATCGCCTCTCGCGTAAGCAGGATTTGCCTTGTCTCTATGATCTTATTTCTAAGATATAGCTTAAACTATACTAGTAGGTGGTAGACCCGAACTTCTTTAGGCATCTATAGTAATAGATCCTTATACCTAGCTACCTAAGCTATAAAGGAGTTAACCGACTAGTTAGCTCCCTACGCATTTATGAAGTAGTCTAGAGTAGACTTTGTCTTTAATAACGGTGCGTTACTAACACATCGCATAATGAAAGACTTGAACTCTAACATTATGAACCTGTCTAGTAATTCTAGATTAGGGTGTTCCCTTTACTAGGTATCTTTAGCATCTCCCTTGAGGCGAGAGGCTAAGTCTAGCACTTGGCTAAACTCCGTTAGGTATGCTTTAGCGTTAATAGTAAAGTATAACTTACTGTCTTTTAGAAACTCGTTTATATACTGTAAGCTTTTCCTAGAGAAGTCCTCTAAGGCTTTTCCTCGCATGCCCCTTAGCCTACGATAGTAATGAGGTCTACCCTCGTGCCTACTATCCTACGCGACGCTAACGAGCTTGCTAGCCTCGTCTATAGCGTCCGCTATTGTCGACATGGAGTCGCTAGGCCCCGGGGTATTTGTAACTCGTCCTAGTAGGCTTCTCGCGTATGCGGAACCTACTATAGGCAACGGGTTATTATTTCCCTAGCGTATAGCCTTAGCCTACCTACGCATTTCTCTTAGCTCGCTAGCTGCTCGTAACTCTTCTAACTCCCTAACTAACTATTGTCTCTTAGCTTCGTAGATACGCATGACGCTAGCATGCTATTATTCTGCCTATACTAGGTTAGTAGGAAGGGTTAGAAAGGCGTTAGGGTCAGGTTACGACCCGGTTACAAGTGGTTAAGTTACTGAACTGTTGCGACCTAGCGTGTAGCCTACTATAGACCTACGAGCCTGCTTGTCTTCGAGGCGTAGCTCGTTAACGAGGAGACGGGCTAATTCATCTATGTGAGTAACTGTCGAATCGCTTACTTCGTCCCTAAGGGGGACCTACTGTACGTATGCGTGTTCTATCCTAGAAATCAAATAAGGGATTTTCTTAAAATCCTACGAGTTGCTACCTTAGGTAAGCAATTAGAATTAATAGAAGAGATATATACTTCTATATAAGTATGTAGTAGCGTGTAGGACCTATAGCTTATAGTAGCTGTAGATATAGACTAATTACTGCCTTCGATAGATGACTCAAAAGTTAGACTACATATATTTGTGTGCGCGTGCCAAGACGCGTCACGTGATACTTATCCGTACTTACTG